>Ga0247825_10000042_pt1 | contig 70160 bp, 76 predicted proteins | sample 13C_Vanillin_Day_FD_194413 | JGI IMG/M metagenome (GOLD analysis project Ga0247825, IMG submission 194413) | Soil microbial communities from agricultural site in Penn Yan, New York, United States - 13C_Vanillin_Day48 | ecosystem: Environmental > Terrestrial > Soil > Agricultural land | place...
GGTGCAGACTATAAACGGTGTGGGCGGCTCGACGCAGTTCGCGCATAGCCGGCCATCGTATCGCAAGCCTCCTGAAGGCTTCGCCTGAAGGCGAGGGGTTTCACCCATCCCAGACAGGGACTCTAAGAAAGTTGGCTCCTCAGGCTGGATTCGAACCAGCAACCCTCCGGTTAACAGCCGGATGCTCTGCCGTTGAGCTACTGAGGAACAGCGGAGTGCGAACGGCGCGTGCGGGACGAAACGCCTATTCTACCGACCCCGGTTACAGCCGGTCAATTCGCCCCCCGCGCGCTAGAATGGCTTCGTCCCAGCTGAGGAGATATGCGATGAACCCCACGATGACCTGCTCGATCCTGGCGCTTGCGATTGGCCTGGCCGCTGCCCCCCTGCTCGCCGCGGACGGGGTGCTCATTGTCGAACAGACGACGACAGGCGGCGCGACCCGAACCAATCAGATCCAGATCGAGAAAACGCGCATGCGCGCCGAATCGACGGATCCGTCCGGCGCCCAGCGCATCATCGTGTTCGACGGTACCGCCCAAGTCATCCGCATGATCGATCCCGCCAAGAAAACCTACACGGAGCTCACCAAGGCGGAGGTCGACCGGCTGGGCAGCCAGATGAACGACATGATGGCCAAGATGCAGGAGCAGATGAAAGGCATGCCGCCGGGCATGCGGGAAAAGATGGAAGCCATGATGCGCGGCCGGGGCATGCCCGGCGCGGCGGCAGCAGCCAAGACCGAATACAGGAAGACCGGCACGGGCAAGGTCGCCAAGTGGACGTGCGACCAGTACGACGGCCTGGTGAACAACCAGAAGACCTCGGAAGTCTGTACTGTCGATCCGAAGGCGCTGGGATTCACCGCGGCGGACTTCGAGGTCACGAAGCAGCTCGCCGAGTTCTTCCGCCAGCTCATGCCGCAGAACGCCGAACAGATGTTCAGCATCGGCGCGAACGACCCTCAGGGATTCAGCGGCGTGCCCGTGCGCCGCGTGTACTCGATTGGCCCGAACCAGACAGTGAGCGAGCTGAGTGAGGTCTCACGCCAGACGTTCGCCGACTCCCTCTTCGCCGTGCCGACGGGATATCAAAAGCAGACCTTCAGCATGCCGGGCCAGTAACCCGGCATCTCGACGCTCCGACGCGCCCGCGAAAGGGCGCGACACGTCAAGGCACGATACGGAAATTCGTCGGCGCGGACGGGACCGTGAGCGGCGGATACAGGACCTCGACGCCCGCTATGTCGTCGGGATCGAGAATACGGTTGGAAGCATTGCACGACGAGGTCGACGGATACATCGTGGCGCTCGGCAACGACGAGTGACCCAGGCCCAGCGCGTGGCCGAACTCGTGCGCGGCGATGTCCTCGATGTAGAAGCCGCCCGAGCAGCCGCTCGTGCCGGAATAGAACCTGAATCCCCCATCCCAGAACACGATGTCGGCATCCAGGATGTTCGTGCCGTTAGACCACCAGTAGGTGGTCGCAATGGCCGACCCGCTCGAGGCGTTGCGAAACATCACCAGGTTGACGCTGTCGAAGGTGTTGGTCGTCTGAGTGCTGGTCCCCGCGTAGTCAAACCGGAACGGCGCGGCGCTTTGCAGAGCCCAGGTGTCGGCTCCGGCCCTAACTGCCGCGATCAGCGATGACTGAGGTAAATCGAGGTTGACCGGATTCACGTAATACGTGACGGGTGAATGATTCCACTTGACGCCGTTGGTGACGTAGGCCATCGGAGAACTTCGAAAGACCGTAGCCGCCAGCAGAAGAACGACCAGCAGTATCGGGCGCGGCCTGGGCATCGTGTGCAGCCTCCTTTCACCTAGCGATTGGCCGCCGCGACCGTGCGGCGGATCTCGTCAAGCGTCAGGCTGCTTCCGGGAACTCGATCCTGGCGATCGAGCTTCAGAAGGCCCTGCCCTCGCAGGTGGGGCACGAAGACCCCGCGCGGACTTCGACTCAAGTAGAAGACGGCCCGATCTCCAGGAACGAACGAGGCGAGATCGGAAACCCGGAGGGTGACGTCGCCAATCGTGCCGCCCTCGACCTCGACCTGAACCGACGGTTGGGGCGGTCCCTTCAGCGTCTCATCGACCGCCACGCTCACGATCGACACAATCAGACGATCGCCGAAGTCGTTGACGCGCCAGACCGGAGCGACCGAGGACACGCGGCCGACGACGATACGCTCCGCCCCACGCGCGCGGTCGGCGAGCGGCGCGACGACCTCCTGCGAGGAGAGGACGGCCGCTGATTGAACGAGGCCAACCAGGAGGACGGTTGCGCCAACGAGGGAGCGCGTCACGCCCCGGGGGGTGTCAAGAAGACTGCCCATCCCGCCAGTCGTCGAGATGGGCACGTAAGTAAGCATGAGAGAAACAGTTACAGGAGCGACCCTAAGGTCTCACGCTGGAACCGGGCAACCGATTCTCTAACGATTCCGTTACTGGTCATGCGGAACGGTTCTCCCGGCCCCCGGCAACCGCGCTCTTTTGGCCTCAGCCGACCTTGGCCTCGAGAGTGATCTGCATTGTCCCGCGATATGCGTTCGAGACGGGACATCGCCCTTCCGCCTCTCTGGCCACCTCGGGGAACTGCGAGGCATCGAGACCTTTGAGGCCGTACGCCGTGACGCTCAGCGCCGACGACATGATTTTGATGCCGGCGTCGCCTTTGTCCGCCGTGACCGTCGCGCGCACCACAGTCCGCTCGGCTGATGCCTGCTTGCGGCCAAGCGTGCCGTTGAGCGCCATCGCGTAGCACGCGGCATGCGCTGCAGCCATCAGTTCCTCGGGGCTGGTCTTCCCCGCTGCGTCCCCGATGCGGTTTGGGAATGTGACTGGCAGCGTAAACGCACCGCTCCCCGCCTTTGTGTCACCACCGCCTTCCATCACCGAGCCTTTCCAGTCCACGTCGGCGTGCCGTTCGAAGGTCATCGGGCCCCCTTTTGCGCAATTGCAGATTGTAGATGCGGAATGCAGATTTGGGTGCGGATTGCGTTGAGATTTTGAGATTGGCTCTAACGGCTCCTGCCCTTGAAACTGAGCTGCACAGCGGTCCCCGCGAGCCCCAGGACGATCCACGCGTACGGAACCCAGGCGTGGCCAGGGGCAAGCGACGTCGGATACAGAATCCAGACACTCGCCGCCGACCTTGCCGCGAGCGCGCCGCGATCTCCGGCGGCGACGAGGATGCCGACGATCAGCGTCCAGGCGCCCACGAACGCGGTGGTGAGTACAATCACGTACCGCTGCACGAACATTGCGACAACGGCGCCGGCGATCGCCATGCCGATGATCGCGAGACCTGGCGGGTCGCCGCTGCCGACGAACGCCCACCCGAAGTGCACGGCGAGCGCACCGATTCCAGCGCCGACGAGCGCGATGCCGACGAAGTAGGCAAACAGCAGAATCGCCGCACCGATGAGGCCGCCGACGAGCGCCGCTGCGACCATGCCAACGGTGTTGCTGATTCCTATCACCGAGCTCGAGAGCATGGCGCCGAGGATGAACCCGAAGATGGCGAGCACGTAGCGGAAAAGGCGGTGCCCGGCAAAACACGCCAGCGCGCCGGCAAGCACGAGGACCAGCGCTGCCGGAAGCTCGTAGGACTGCGGAAGCATCACCGACCGTCAGACCTCACGCCGTCCCTCGAGTGCCTTGTGCATCGTGACTTCATCGGCATACTCGAGGTCGCTTCCGACCGGCACGCCCATCGCGATCCGCGTCACCTTGACGCCGAGAGGCTTGAGGAGCCGGGCCAGGTAGATGGCTGTCGCCTCGCCCTCGACGTTCGGATTCGTCGCGAGAATGATTTCGGTCACCCCATCGCGGACACGGGAGAGCAACCCCTTGATCTTCAGATCGTCGGGTCCGATACCCTGCAGCGGCGACAACGCGCCCATCAGCACGTGATACACGCCCTTGAACTCGCGCGTCCGCTCGACGGCCGTGACATTTTGCGGCTCCTCGACCACGCAGATGACATGCTGGTTGCGGTCCCCGTTGCTGCAGAACGCGCACGGATCGGCGTCGGTGATGTTATTACAGACCGAACAGTAAGTAACGCGCTCCTTGACGTCGCGCACGGCATCGGCCAGGCGGTCGGCCTGCTCGCGCGGGATCTTGAGAATGTGGAACGCGAGCCGCTGGGCGCCTTTGGGGCCGATACCGGGCAGCTTCTGGAGCTCTTCGATCAGCCTCGAGAGAGGATCGGGCAGCGACATGGGCTAGAGCCCGGGGATCTTCAGCCCGGGCGGCAGCATTCCTCCCATTTTCTGAGCCATCTCGTCGTCGGCCTTGCGCTGCGCGTCGTTGAGCGCGGCAACGATCAGATCCTGCAGCATCTCCACGTCGTCCTTCGAAACGACCTCGGGGTCGATCTTCACCGACTGCACCTGCTTGGCGCCGTTGATCACCACCGTCACCATGCCGCCGCCGGCATTGCCTTCGACCCTGAGCTCGGCCATCTGCTTCTGCAGGAGGTTCTGCATCTCCTGCGCCTGCTTCATCATCTGCTGAATGTTCATGGTGTTCTCACGCGTCTCAGTGCGCCGACAGTCACATCTCTTCGACGTCGCGGATTTCGGCGGGGAAGACCTCGAGGAGCGCCTGCACGCTCGTGTCCGCCAGCGCCTGCTCCCGAAGCGTCGACTGACGAGTCTTGTCGGTGCTGCTTCCCGTCGCCGCGCCGCCGCTTCTGGCGCCGGGGTTGGAGGCCTCGCGTCCCGGCGTTTCCGAGCTGCCCGAGGCCTCGCCCTGCACCACGGCGATTGCCATCTTACGGCCGGCCACGCGGTGCGCAAGCCCCTCGAGCCAGGCGCGATTCTGCTCCACGGTTCCCTGGAGGGCGCGCTGAACCGGGGAAAACGTGAACGTGACACGATCGGCCGCCACGTCAATCTTCTGCGCCTGCGCCACGATCATGTTGTAGAAGACCGCTTTCGTTTTCTTGATTTCCTCCAGCAGCCTGTCCTTGAGACCCGCCTCGGGCGTTGCGGTCGAAACGGGTCCCGTGGTTGGACGCGGATCCGTGCCGGCTGGAGCGTTCGTGCCAGACACGGCCATCGACGTCGTGACCGGCGCCGCCGGAAGACGCGGGGCTGATGACGCGGGCTTCTGCTGGGCGGCCCGGACCAGCACCGTGCCCCCTTCGACGCCGGCGATCAAATCCTCGATTGGCATCAGCTTCCGCAAGTGAATCCACTTGAGCAGCGCCATCTCGAGGTTGAATCGCGGCTGCGCGGCCACCCGAATCTCCGCCTCCAACTGAGTCAGCAAGTCGAACGCCCGGAGCGAGTCCTCACGCGAAAATCTGGCGGCCAGCGCCTTCAGCCGGTCGCGCTCGGTCTCCCCAGCGATCTCAGGGTCGCTGACGCGCGACGGATCGACGTTCAGCACCAGCAAGTCTCGGACGACGCGAGACAACTCGCGGCAGACGGCGCGGAGGTCGTAGCCCATTTCGACTGCCCGGCCGGTCAGTTCGAACGCCGCTGCGGCATCCTCGTCAGCGACCGCCTGCACGGCGTCAAAGAGCAAGTCGCGCCCGACCAGGCCGAGCACCGTCGCCACGTCATCGATCGAAATCGTGTTGCCGGTGAACGCGATGACCTGATCAAGCTTGCTCTGCGCGTCGCGCATGCTCCCTTCTGCATCCCGCGCGATGAGCTGAAGCGACTGATCGTCGACGTCGATCCCTTCGGCGGCGACGATGCGCCTGAGCTGTTCGGCGATGGCTTTCGAGCTGATGGTTCGAAACTCGTACACCTGGGAACGCGACAGCACGGTTTCGGGAATCTTGTCGAGCTCGGTGGTCGCCATCATGAAGACCACATGTGGCGGCGGCTCCTCAATCGATTTGAGCAGCGCGTTGAACGACGGGGTCGAGAGCTGATGAACCTCGTCGATGACAAAGATCTTGTACCTGTTGCGGACCGGCCTGATTGCGAGGCCGGACACGATGACCTCGCGGATGTTGTCGATGCCTGTATGAGTCGCCGCATCGATCTCGAGCACGTCGATGTCGCGCCCTTCAGCTATCTCGACGCAGGCGTCGCACGTGCCGCACGGCTCGGCGGTGGGGCCCTTGACGCAGTTGAGCGCGCGCGCCAGGATGCGGGCGGTCGTCGTCTTGCCGACACCGCGAGGGCCCGCAAACACGAACGCCTGAGCCAGCCGCCCGCTCTTGAGCGCGTTGCCCAGCGTCCGCGTGACCGCCTGCTGTCCGACGACATCGGCAAACTGCTGCGGCCGCCACTTCCGCGCGATCACCTGGTAGGCCATGTTCGGTTGCAGATTGCAGGTTGCCGACTGTAGATAACGAAGTTCAGATTGCCCAACACGAACGACGGAATGCAGACTGGACCGCGGCCCGGAGGACCCTGCGGCACATGTCAGGATCTGCTTAGCGCTGCTGCCTTCCGGCCCTGACGCGGTTCGCAGGCTGAAATTGCACAGGCTCCGGACCGCGGTGCAGTCTGCAGCGCCATCCGGTCGAGGCCGAACACGACCGTCGCTCCCAAGTGCGGCTAAGGTCGCATGTGTCCGCCTTCAGGCGGACTCCGAGTGTACTACGTTTGAGCTACACAGGAACGCGCGTCGCAAGCAGCAGATACTTCGCGAGGACCTCGCCGACCACGACCGTGAAAAAATCGACGTACAGAATCCCGGTTGCCGATTGCGTCGAGCGTATCTTCGCGGTCTCCCACGTGAGGTACGAGAGCAGCGCCGGTCCAACGAGACCAAACAGCACTCGCTGCCAGAAGAACACGCCGTCGAGCGATGTGATGTAGCTCCGAAAACTGCCCACCCCGGCCGCCGGGGCCGTCCCCCACAGCGCAAGCCCGGCAAATACCGCCGCACCCACGACGGCGATACGCACGACCATGGATGCGATGTGAACCTTGACGATGGACTGAAGGTGTCGAATTTCGAGCGACGGAATCACGAGGTACCAGTGGCCGAGGATCATGGCGGTACATGTTCCGCCCAGAAACGCCGCCGAGCTCAGGAAGCTGCCAACCGTGAGCAGCCGCATCGGCACCGAACCTCCTTCGCTCACGGCGAGCGCCTGGAGGACGAGGGCCACGACGCCTGCTCCCACGCCAAACGTGACGATCGCAGGCCGGACCCGAGTGAGCATGCGGCCGATCGACGCCCAGTACAGAACGAGGGCCGCCTCGGAAACGACGAGCGCGACGAGCGCCGGGTCGCCTGGCTCTTGAGAGCGAAACGCCAGCGCAATCGCGATGAGAATGGCGGCCAGGCCCGCGTTGAACCTGAAGAACTTCACGCCCGCCTCGCGCGACACGAACACGAGCGTGAGCGCGATACCGACGCCGAGATGCGCGAGAAACAGGAACAGAACCACGCCAGACTCCTGCTTCTCCCGCTCTCTGGTTACCGCAGTCGCTTGTTGATCTCGGCCCAGTTCACGACGTTCCACCACGCGTCAACGTAGTCGGGCCGGCGGTTCTGATACTTCAGGTAATAGGCATGCTCCCAGACGTCGATGCCGAACACTGCCTTCTTGCCCTCCATGACCGGAGTGTCCTGGTTCGGCGTGCTCTCGATCGTCAGTTTGTTGCCGCTGCTGACAACCCAGGCCCAGCCGCTGCCAAACCGCCCCACGGCCGCTTTCTTGAACTCCTCTTTGAGCTTGTCGAAGCTGCCGAACGCGGACGTGATCGCGTCGGCGATCGCGCCGCTCGGCGGCCCTCCAGCCTGGGGGCCCATGATTTGCCAGAACATCGAATGGTTCCAATGGCCGCCACCGTTGTTGCGGACCGCTGTCCGGATGTCCTCGGGAACACTGCTGAGCCCCTTCAACAAATCCTCGAGGCTCTTCGATTGCAGTTCGGGGTGCTTCTCCAGCGCAGCGTTGAGATTGGTCACGTACGCGTTGTGATGCTTCCCATGGTGGATCTCCATCGTCTGCTTATCGACGTGAGGTTCGAGCGCATCTGATGGATAGGGGAGAGCGGGGAGCGAGTGGGCCATCGGGCGTCCTCCTTGTCGTCTGGACCTGCTCAAGCCGATCCTGAGCGAGGTCGAAGAATCGCCGGTCTGGTCGGCGATCCGCAAGCGGAGGATCGTACTTCCGGGCGCGACGGGGCGCAAGGCGGCGACAGCCGCCTCGGCCTTAGTCGTGGATCGAGAGCATCCGGTCGAGCGCCACTTTCGTCCAGTGCTTCTGGTCCTCTGGAACGACCACGCGGTTGTGCACCTGTCCCTCGACGAGCCCTTCGAGAATCCAGAGGAGGTGATTGGGGGACACGCGGAACATCGTCGAGCACAGGCAGCCGAACTGATCGAGCGACAGGACGGTACGTTCCGGTGCCACCTGCCGAGCAAGCCGGTTGACGAGATGGATTTCCGTGCCGACCGCCCAGACCGAACCCACCGGGCTCTGCGTGACCGTCTTGATGATGTATTCGGTCGAGCCCGAATCGTCCGCCGCCTGCACGACCTCCCATGGAACCTCGGGATGAACGATCACGCGAATGCCGGGATGCTGCGCGCGAAGGTTCTCGATCTGGCGGACGGTGAAGCGCGTATGGACCGAGCAGTGACCTTTCCACAGCACGATCCTCGCCCGGTTGACCACGTCCGGTTCGAGTCCACCCCAGATTTCGTTCGGATCCCAGACCACCATCTGGTCCAGCGGGACGCCGAGCTTGAACGCCGTGTTTCGACCGAGATGCTGATCGGGGAGGAAGAGGACACGCTCCGCCCGCTGCCAGGCCCACTTGAGCGTCGCCGCAGCATTCGACGAAGTGCAGACAACGCCGCCGCGCTCCCCGCAGAACGCTTTGATGGAAGCAGCCGAGTTGATGTAGGTAACCGGAACCACGCCCGGATCGCTCTGGCCCGGAACGGTGCCTCCCTTGAGAAGACCCATCTGCTGGAGGTCACTCCAGCACATGTCAAGCTGATCGGGCGCCGCCATATCCGCCATCGAGCAGCCAGCCGCGAGATCCGGCAGGATCACCTGCTGATGTGGAGCACACAGCACGTCGGCGCTTTCGGCCATGAAATGCACGCCGCAGAAGACGATGAATTCGGCTTCGGGCCGCTCGCTGACATGCCGCGCCAGCTTGAACGAGTCTCCGGTATAGTCGGCGAACTTCATCACCTCGTCGCGCTGATAGTGGTGACCGAGGATGACGAGTCGACGGCCGAGCTGTGCCCTCGCGGCGGCGATCCGCTCGTCCATTTCCTGATCCGACAGGCCGAGATACCTGTCGGGGAGCGGCTGTCGCTCGCCGATGTTCGCTTTCTCGTATTCGGTCAGCAGCGGAATCAGCATTTTTTCTAAGTACGTCGCTCGATTTGTGAAATTTTTCTCAATCTAGCGACTTGAAAAAGCCAAGACCTGCGATCTCGACGATCGGGGCTTGGCGTCCAGATCAGTATAGCAGGCTAATTGATGGCCCGGGGAACGACGTTGTAGAACGTGTCGCGTTCAAGCGGCTGACGTCCCGCCGCCACAATCAGCCGTTCGATCTCGCGCGGCGTCATCGCCTCCGGCGTACGGGCGCCGGCCATGTGATAGATGCGTTCCTCCTGCACCGTCCCGTCGAGGTCGTCGACCCCGAACCAGAGGGAGGTCTGCGCCACTTCCACGCCCGTCGCAATCCAGAAGGCCTTGACGTGCGCGATGTTGTCGAGCATCAGCCTCGACACGGCGTGCACCCGGAGACTGTCGGCCGCGCTCGGCGCCGGCAGCTTCCGCATCTGGTTGTTGTCGGGATGGAAGGCCAGCGGAATGAACGCCTGGAAACCTCCCGTCTCGTCCTGCAGCGCGCGCGCCCGCAGCATGTGGTCTACACGTTCCTCGGCCGTCTCGATGTGCCCGTAGAGCATCGTGACGTTGCTGCGCAGGCCCAGCCCGTGCGCCTTCCGATGGATATCGAGGTAGCGTTCCGTGCCGCACTTGTCGTTGGCGATCTTGCGACGGACGCGGTCAGCGAAGATTTCGGCCCCGCCGCCTGGCAGCGAGTCGAGGCCGGCCGCCATGAGCTCGCGCAGCACCTGTTCGTCGCTCATCCCGTAAAGATCCGCGAAAAATGCGATCTCGACTGCCGTAAAGCACTTCAAGTGGATACCGGGACGGATCCGCTTGAAGCCCCGGAGCATCTCCGTGTAGTAATCGAACGGCAAATCGGGATGGAGACCGTTGACGACGTGCACCTCGGTCAGCGGCTGGTGCGCGCGACGCCGAAGCTTGTCCCACGCCTGTTCGAGCGACATGGTGTACGCGCCAGGGTCGCCGGGCTTCAGCCGCGCGAACGAACAGAACAGACAGCTGGCCACGCAGACGTTGGTCGCTTCGAGACGGATGTTGTAGTTGTAGTAGGTCCTGTGACCGTGCCGCTTTTCACGGTCCGCATTGGCGAGCGCACCAACGGCCAGCAAATCCGGGCACTCGAACAGCCGGATCCCGTCCTCGAGCGTCAGGCGAACGCCGGCCGCCAGTTTGTCGGAGATGGCGAGGAGACCGGACGAGGACAAACGGGAATGACGGTGAATTGGGTAATTGGGTAATCGGGTAATTGGGTAATTGATTGGGGGATTGGGTCGAGCGTCCTGATCAATCTCCAAATCAATTACCAGATTACCCGATTACCCGATTACCCAATTCGCTCTACGAGATCCCGAAGATCTGGATGCGCAGCGATCGAGCCCGTGGGCCGTCGAGCTCTGCCATCAGGATCCGCTGCCATTGGCCCAGCACGACTTCTCCGCCGCTGACCTGAAGCGTGACGTGGTGACCGAGGAGGACCGCCCGAAGGTGCGAGTCGGCGTTCATCCGATCGCAGTCCGAGTGTTCCGGGTTGTTGTGCATCCACTCCGCGTCGCGCGCGACCATCTGCTCGAGAAACCGGCGGATGTCGGTGAGCAGCGCCGTCTGGAACTCGTTGATGAAGAGCGAACAGGTGGTGTGCATCGACCAGAGGCTGACGAGCCCCTCGCGCATGTTGAAGCGCCGCACGAACTCCATGACCTTGTTCGTGAGATCGACCAACTCGATGCGCTGATCCGTGCTGATGACCAGCGTCTCACCGTGGATCGTAAGGCCACCGACCGACGCGCTGGCGATATCTTCAACAGGCCGCTCGCGTACGGTGACGGTCGAACTCTTGCTCATGCACGCTCCCTCTCGGTTGTAGGAATAATCCGGGATATGTTACGCAAAAAGATACACCTGAGGCAACTCGACTCAGCCCCCTGACCGTTTCGCAGTATACTCGCACGTCTGCCTGAGGGCGCGGCCCGACGGCGGAACGACGCGCGGCGCCACCGCCGTGCGTGCACAATTTGACGCTCGCCCCGGCGGCCAGGGAAGTGGGTGGAAAGCCCGCACGGTCCCGCCACTGTAAGCGGCTAGCGACGCGTTGTAGAACGTCACTGGACTGTCACGGCCAGAAAGGGCCGCAGGGTCTGGGAAGACCGCGCGCCGCAGCGATCCGCGAGTCAGGAAACCTGGTCATCGGGGGCGTCCTTTGCTCGGCGCGTGAGACGCCGGAAGGAGCTCGATGCGCATCCCCCGCCGATGGCGGCCCGTGAATGGCTGCCCTCATCCCCAAGCCTTTCGAGTGATTCGGCCGGTGACCGCGTGCCTGTGAGACCGCTCGCCGCAATCTCGTGGAGCGGTGGCAAGGACAGCTGCGCCGCCCTGCAGCGGACGCGTGAGGCCTTCGACGTCGTCGCGATGCTCACGATGTTCGACGAGGAGCGGCTGCGCAGCCGCTCTCACGGGCTGCGGCCCGAAGTGCTGACGGCACAGGCCGAGCGGCTGGGCCTCCGTCAAGTGACCGGCCGATCGTCATGGGCGACGTACGACGAGGCGTTCGGCACCGCTCTCGGCGAGCTCTCGTCGGCAGGAATCACGCACGTGATCTTCGGCGATATCCTGTTCGACGAACATCGACGGTGGGCCGAGCAGATGTGCGAGCGGGCCGGACTCATTGCCGTCGAACCGCTCTGGGGCTCGTCCACGACGACGTTGTTTCACGAGTGGGTGGCCTCGGGCTCCGAAGCCCTCATCGTCACCACGCGCGCAGCGCTGCTCGACCGTCGCTGGCTCGGCCGACGGTTGACCGCTGATCTTCTGCCGCGCTTTGCGGAACTCGGCGTCGACCCCTGCGGCGAGCGGGGCGAGTATCACACGGTCGTCACCGACAGCCCCCTTTTTCGGCGCCCCTTATGGCTGCGCGCAGGAGACACGGTGCAGCGCGCAGACTGCTGGGCGCTCGACGTGGTGCCGGATGCTGCACACGACTGACGTGTCGTTTGCGTATCGCGGTACGCCCGTGCTGCACGGGGTGTCGTTGCAGGTGCATCGCGGCGCGATGGTTGGCCTCCTCGGGCCCAACGGATCCGGCAAGACCACGCTGCTCCGGATCCTGGCTGGGATTCTGACGCCCGCGGCCGGTCGCGTGGCGATCGACGGTCAGCCCCTGGCGCTCATGACGCGGCGCGAGCTCGCGCGGCGCGTCGCCGTCGTTCCTCAGGAAACCCAGACGACATTCGACTTCAGCGTTCTGGACATGGTGCTGATGGGCCGCTACCCGCACCTCGGTCCATTCGCGCTGGAAGGCGCCGCGGATCTGGAGATCGCGAAGGAGGCGCTGGCCGCGACGGGAACCGCCGCATTCGAGGCCAGGCGCTTCTCCACGCTCAGCGGCGGGGAGAAGCAGCGCGTCGTCATCGCGAGCGCCCTCGCCCAGGCGTCCGATGTGCTGCTGCTGGACGAGCCGACGGCCGCGCTCGACCTTCGCTATCAGCTTGAAATTGCGGCGCTGCTCGGTCGGCTGAACGTGGAACGCGGCACGACGATGGTCGTGTCCACGCACGATCTGAATCTGGCAGCGGCTCTCTGTGAGCGCATCGTGCTGCTCAAGCAGGGCCGCGTCATCGCGCAGGGTCCGACCAGAGAAACGCTGACGGCGCAGAACGTCCGCTCGCTGTACGACGTCGATGCGGACGTGACGTTTCATGAACGCGCCGGTCGCTTGACGGTGGTGCCGATTGGCCGGGCATACTGACGCGCTCGTCGGCTTCCATCCCCGCGCGTCCATCCGACGCCGGCTCGCATGGACGCTGATGGCGTTTGGCACGTTGGCGATAGCCGCCTGCCTGTTCGCCCCGCTGGCCGGGAGCACCCGCATTCATCTCGGTGCCGTCTTCGACCGGTCGATCCCGTACGCCGACAACATCGACGCTCAAATCTTTTTTGTCGCGCGCCTGCCGCGCGTCCTCGCCGCCGCGCTCGTCGGCAGCGCACTTGCGCTCTCCGGGGTCGTATTCCAGGCGCTCCTCAGGAACCCGCTCGCGTCGCCCGACACACTCGGCGTGTCTGCCGGCGCCTCGCTCGGCGCCATGATCGCGATCACCTTCGGGTTCGATTTTTCGCTGTTGGGCATTTCGGCCGTGCCGCTGGCGAGTTTCGCCGGGTCCTTCGGCGCGCTGGCCATCGTCTACGGCCTGTCGGCGGCCAGGCGCCGGGGCACGTCGGCGATCGTCCTGCTGCTCGGTGGCGTGACGGTGCAGGCGCTACTCTCGGCGGTGATCGCCTTCGTCCAGTATCTGGCGGACTTCACGCAGACTTTCCGCAACGTCCGGTGGCTGATGGGATCGCTCGATGTGGCGTCCTATGCCCCCATCTGGGCGTCGCTCCTGCCGCTCGCCCTGGCCTGGTCGGGGTTCGCCACGCTACCGCGTGCACTCGACCTGATCAGCGTAGGCAGCGAGTCGGCGGCTGCGCGCGGCGTCGACATCGAACGGGCCGAACGTGTGGCGCTCGTCAGCGCGTCGCTCGCGACTGGTGCCGCCGTGTCGCTCGCTGGACCGGTCTCGTTCGTCGGCATCATCGTGCCGCATCTGGTCCGGCTCATCGTCGGGGCCGATCACCGGCTCGTCCTGCCGGCCTCGGCGTTGTTCGGCAGCGCGTTTCTCATCGGCTGCGATCTCGTGGCCCGCACCATCATCGCCCCCCTTGAACTGCCCGTGGGCATCATCACGGCCCTTGTTGGAGGACCGGTGTTCTTATGGCTCCTGCTGCGACGCGTCTGACACCGAAAGCATCGATCGCTCGTACCGCGCTGATCGTGGCGCTGTCCGTCGTCACGGCTCGAGCTGCCGATCCGCCGCAACGCATCATTTCGCTCGCTCCCGCCGTAACCGAGATGATCTTCGCGATGGGAGCCGGTGGTCGGCTCGCCGGCGTCGGCACCTACGACCGCTTCCCTCCAGAGGTCGATCGGCTGCCGCGGGTCGGCGGCCTGGTCGATCCGGACGTCGAACGGTTGCTCGCGCTGAAACCCGATCTCGTCGTCGTCTACGACACGCAGACCGATCTCAAGAGACAGCTCGAACGCGCGCAGATCCCGATGTTCAACTACGTGCACCGCGACTTGAGGGACATCACGCAGACGATGCGGACGCTGGGCGCGAGAATTGGGGTGGCCAGCGACGCGGACGCCATCGCCTCACGCATCGAGCAGCAGCTGGCCGCCGTCGGCCGTCGCGTGAGCGGCAGGCCCAGGCCGAGGACGCTGCTCGTCTTCGGACGTGAGCCGGGGACGTTGCGACAGATCAACGCAAGCGGGGGCTACGGGTTTCTGCACGACGTGCTCGAACTCGCAGGCGGCGCCAATGTCCTCGCGGATGTGAAGAAACAGTCGGTTGACATGAGCACCGAATTGATTCTGACGCGAGCGCCAGACGTGGTCATCGAGCTGCACTACGGCAACTCGCTCAGGCCCGACAAGATGGGATCGGAGCGTCTCGTGTGGAATGCGCTCGCGTCGGTGCCGGCGGTCAAATCCGACCGGGTCTATCTGCTCGCGGGCGACGAGTTCGTCGTGCCAGGACCACGCATCGTTCTGGCCGCCGAACGGTTCGCACGCACGCTGCACCCTGGGGCTTGGAGATAGGGAATTGGGGCATCTGGTCATCTGGACATCTGGTCATTGATTGGGGGATTGGGATTGGAGCTGTTGAGTGTAGGGCTGGGCTTGAAGATGGCGCGGGCCGTTCGCAACGAGCTCGAGAAGATGGCCGATGACCGGATGACCCAATGACCAAGTGTCTGCTCTCCTGGTCCACCGGTAAAGACAGCGCGTGGATGGTCCACGTGCTGCGGCAACGGAGTGATGTGTTGTTGGCTGGTCTGTTGACGACGGTCAACGAGGCAGCCCAGCGGGTTGCGATGCACGCGGTCCGCATGGAGCTGCTCGACGCGCAAGCCGAAGCGCTCGGGTTGCCGCTGTGGACAGTGCCGATCCCTTCACCATGTCCGAACGAGATCTACGAGCAGGCGATGGGTCAAGTCGTCGCACGGGCCGTCCGCGAAGGATTCACCCACATCGCCTTCGGCGATCTGTTCCTCGAAGATGTGCGGCGGTACCGGGAAGAGCGTCTGGCCGGGACCGGCCTGTCGCCGATCTTTCCTCTGTTTGGCTCTGACACTGCGGCCCTCGCCCGCCAAATGATCGGCGCTGGGCTCGCGGCACGAATCACCTGTGTCAACCCGGCCGTTCTCGACCGAGGCTTCGTTGGGCGAGAATTCGATTCATCGCTGCTCGCCGACCTGCCGGCGGGCGTGGACCCTTGCGGCGAGCGCGGCGAGTTCCATTCGTTTGCGTACGATGGCCCGATGTTCCGACACCCCATTCCAATTCGACGCGGCATCGTGGTGGAGAGAGATGGGTTCGTGTTCGCCGACCTTCAATGAAGAATTGGGGCATGAACAAATTCCCCAGCCGCATCGTGTGTCTTACCGAGGAGACCACGGAAACCCTGTATCTTCTGGGACAAGGTGACCGTATCGTCGGCGTCTCGGGCTATACGGTCAGACCTCCGGAAGCGAGACAGAAACCGCGGATTTCGGCATTCACCAGCGCCAGATTCGACAAGATCGTCGCGCTCGAGCCCGACCTCGTGCTCGCCTTCTCGGATCTGCAGGCCGATCTTTCGGCTGAGCTCGTGAGGCGCGGCATCGCGGTGTTGACATTCAACCAGCGCTCGGTCGCCGAGATCCTGCAGATGGTTCGAATGGTCGGCGGCCTCGTCGGGTGCCAGGGCGAGGCCGAGCAGCTGGCCGACAGACTCAACGAGGGCCTCGAGCAGATTCGGCGATCGGCCTCGCGTTTCGCCAGCCGCCCGCGGGTCTTCTTCGAGGAGTGGGACGAGCCTCTGATATCAGGAATCCGGTGGGTCGAGGAGCTTGTGGAGATTGCAGGCGGCGTACCGATTTTTCCCGAGCTGGCCGGCGCCCGTCTTGCGCGCGATCGGATCGTCGATCCCCTGGAAGTCGTTCGACGTAATCCGGAGTTCGTGCTGGCGTCGTGGTGCGGGAAGAAGGTTCAGCCCGCCCGCATCCGGCAGCGTCCGGGCTGGGGGGCGATCAGCGCGATCGTCAACGATCGAATCTTCGAAGTGAGATCAGCCTACATCCTGCAGCCGGGACCAGCGGCGCTGACCGATGGTGTGCGCCAGATTCACGACATCCTGGCCCAATCACATCTGGTCAAGTCATCCAGTCATCTGGTCATTTGATTGGACCGATTTTCCACTCAATCCTCCAATCAATGACCAGATGACCAGATGACCAGATGACTCAATTCACGTGAACAAACTCGACGCTGACAGGTTTCGGCAGCAGCCCGGCACTTTGGGCGTCACCGAGCAGGCGCTGCACCGCCGCGCGCCCGCGGGTTCCGTAGTCGAGCGTCAGGTCGTTGACGTACATCCCGACGAACCGATCGGTCAGCCCCTCGTCGAGCCCGCGGCCGAACTGCATCGCATACCGCACGGCCTCATCCCGGTGCGCGAGGCCGAAGGCGATGCTGTCGTGAAGGAGTCCCGAAAGCCGAGCGATTGTGGCCTCGCCGAGATCGCGCCTGATGACGTTGCCGCCGAGGGGCAGCGGCAGCCCGCCGGTTCGGTCGGCCCACCACTCGCCGAGATCGACGAGCTTTCGCAAGCCCTCCTCCTCATACGTGACCTGGCCTTCGTGAATCAGCAGGCCGGCGGCGATCTCACCGCTGTGGACGGCCTCCTGAATCCGATCGAACGGCATGACCACGTACTCCACACTTGGGTCGTAGAGCCGCAGGGTCAGGAACGCGGTCGTCATCTCGCCCGGCACACCGACCTGCACGCCCTTCAGCGATCTGGGCCCGTCCCGTTTCGTCACGACGACCGGACCGTAGCGGTCGCCCATGCTGGCGCCGTGCGGAAGCAGGACATATCGGTCCGTCAAATGCGCGTATGCATGAAACGATACGGCCGTGACCTCGTACCGCCCCTCGAACGCGGCACGATTGAGCGTTTCGATATCGGCAAGTACATGCTCCAGCTCGAACCCGTCCGACGCGACCTTGCCGCTGGCGAGGCCGTAAAACATGAAGGCGTCATCGGAGTCGGGGCTGTGGGCGAGATGGATCTTCATAGGTGCTCGGTGTTCTCAGAGCTCGCGGAGCGCTGACGAGATCGGAAGGCGTGCGGCTCGAATGGCGGGTAAGAGGCCACCGATCAAGCCCATGACGAGCGCGTAGGTCAGCCCCTGCGCGAGCAGCGAGGGCGTGACCGCGAAGGCAAACGCCACCTGGCTGAAGGTCTGGAAGTTCATCGTCGATGTCTGATACCCATTGAACGCGAGATACGCCGCTACCCCGCCGATGAGACCGCCGATCGCGCCGAGCACCAGCGATTCGGCGAGCACCGATACCAGAACCGACAGGGTGTTGAATCCGAGCGCGCGCAGCGTCGCGATTTCACGCGCCCGCGTTGCTACAGCGGTGTACATCGTCAGAATGGCCCCGAAGACGGCCCCGATGCCCATGAGCCCCGCTATGCCGAAGCCGATCGTGCGAATCAGCGTCGTCAAGGCCTGCGATTGACCCGCGTAGTACTCGTTCTCGCGCCGCACCATGACGTTCACGGCGGGATTCGAGGTCAACCAATCGGTGAATGTCGAGAGCGAATCCGCCGAGTCCAGACTGACGAGCACGGACTGGTAGGAATTGCCGCGCCGGTACGCGCCCTGCAGCGCTCGCGAGTCTCCCCAGATCTCCGATTCGGCCACGCCGCCATCCGCCTCGAAGACGCCCACGACCTGCCAGCGGTTTTCCCCTGACACGATCGTGTCGCCCACGTCCAGGCCGACGAACTGCGCGTTCGCACCGCGTCCGACGATCACCTGGTTCGTGCCGAATTCGAGCATGCGTCCTTGCGTGATCGAGACCTCCTCGCGGACGCGAATCCCGGTCGGCTCGATGCCGCGCATCGGCACGTTGGCCGGGGCCTCCGGAGACGACTTCTTCGGCAAATCGATAATCACGTAGAGCTCGGCAGAGGCGAGCGCGGTCTGCCCGTCTCGCTGCATGCCGGGCGCCTGCTTGATGATGTCCACTTCAGGCCCGCCCAGGCCGCTCGTCATCTCACTATCAGCGCCGCTCCGCATGACGAGCGCCCGGCGCGGAGACCCCGATTGGGTCATGGCGGCTGAAAAGCCCGCCGCGATCGACAACACCGACAGGAAGACGACGACGACACCAGCGATCCCCACGATGGCGACCGCCGACGAGCTCAGCCGCTGCGGGATGGTCCGGAAGTTGAGCGCCATCACGGCCAGCGTCTGGGACAACCAGCGCACGTCAGCTTCTCCTCAGCGCGTCAGTGATCCGCAGCCGCATCGCGGCCACAGCGGGCGTCAGGCCTGCGAGCACTCCCATCAGCACCATCAATCCGATGCCGATCGCTACGTCGCGCGCCGGCAGAACGAAGATCGGCAGCATGCCGCCGGTGGGATCGCCGTTCTGAACGAACAACCACGCGACGCCAAGGCCCAGGGCGCCGCCCACCAGCGCAATGAACAGCGATTCTGCGAGCACGAGCATGAGAATCAGACGGTCGGTGAAGCCGAGCGTCTTGAGGACCGCAAGCTCGCTGGTCCGTTCGCGCACTGACTGCGCCATCGTGCTGGCTGCAATCAGCAGGATGTTGAACAGCACCGCCGTGACGATCGCGATCATGATGGCGCCGATGTCGCCGATCTGTTTGGCAAACCCTTCCACGAAGCCTTTTTCGGTGGTCGTCTTCGTTTCGGCCGAGGAGTTGGCGAACATCTCGTCGAAGGTGTGCGCGAGCGCGACGGCCCGTGACGGATCCTGAATCTTCACCACGTACCAACCGACGAGCCCGTTGCCACCAGACCGGTTCTCGTCGAGGTAGTCGTAACGAAAGAAGAACTGCGTCTTGTCCACGCCATCATCGCCGTCGTAAATGCCGTCGATGTTGAACTCCCAGGTCTGTCCGCCCGTTTTCGGCTGCCAGATCGTGGCACGGATGGGAATGCGGTCGCCGATCTTCCAGCCGAATCGCTCCGCCAGATCCTTGCCGACCACGGCTCCCTGCCGGTCGCCGAGCCATGCTTTGACCCGATCCGGAGGGAGCTTGAACTCCGGATAGATCTTGAGAAACGACTCAGGATCCACCGCCATCTGCGCGAAGAAGTTCGACGGATCCTGATAGACACCGCCAAACCAGGTCTGGTGCGAGACCAGTTCCACGCCCGGCACGCTCTCGAGCCGCGTTTCGTACGCAATCGGCAGCGGCATGATCAGACTGATCTTGTGGATCAGCACGAGGCGGTCCAGCCCGGCGATGTCCACGCCGAACGTGAACGCCGTGCGAATGGTCATCAGGAAGCCGAACAGCACGAACGCGACGAAAATCGACAGGAGCGTGAAGACGGTCCTGAGCTTCCGGCGCCACATGTTCTTCCACACGAGCGACAGGAACTTCATGCCATCTGCGCCTCTGTCGCCTCTGTCAAGACGCCTTTGTCCAGGTGCAGCGTGCGGCGCGCGCGCTCGGCAGCGTGCGGATCGTGGGTGACCATGACGATGGTCTTCCCGTGCTCTTGATTGAGCGTCTGAAGCAGCTCCAGAATTTCGTCGCCAGCCTTCCGATCCAGATCGCCTGTCGGCTCGTCGCAGAGCAGGAGCGTGGGATCAATCACGATCGCGCGGGCGATGCCGACCCGCTGTTCCTGACCACCTGACAACTGGCGCGGGTAATGATCCGCGCGGTCCGCCAGACCGACCACCTTGAGCGCGATGCCGGCGCGCTTGCGTCGCTCGCTCTTGGACAGCTTCGTCAACAGCAGCGGCAGCTCCACGTTGCGCTCGGCTGTGAGCACGGGAAGCAGGTTGTAGAGCTGGAAGACGAAGCCGATGTTCTGCGAACGCCATCGGGACAGGCTGCTTCCGCTCAGCTGATCGATGCGCACACCGCCGACTTCGACCGACCCGCCCGTCGGCGTGTCCAATCCACCCATCAGGTTGAGCAGCGTCGTCTTGCCGGAACCGGATGGGCCCATCAGGGCGAGAAAATCGCCTTGAGGGATCTGCAGGTTCACCCCCTTCAGCACCTCGATACGCTCGCTGCCCCTGGTGAAATGCTTCTGCACGTCCTTGATGTTGACGAGCACGCTCATCGCACCGCCACCCTGGCGCCATCAGCGAGCTCTGGCGGCGGGCTCACGACCACGCGATCGCCGGTTCGAACGTCGCCGAGGACCTCGACGCGATCACCATCGGTGTCCCCCACCTTGACGGTCTTCCTCGTGACCACGTTGCCCTCCGGACCACCGACGACGAACAGATAGCTGCTGACGTCGTCCATCCGGATCGCGCCTTTCGGCACGAGCGTCATGGGTCGCGCCGACGCGACATCCGCCGCAGCGCCGGCATGGCGATCGTCGCGGAGAAATGTGACCTTCACGCCCATGTCGGGCAGGATGCGCGGATCGAGCTGCTCGAACCCTATCCGGACAAGCACCGTCGCCTTCTGTCGATCGGCCGCCGGCACCAACGTGATGACATGGCCGGGAATCTGCCAGTCGGGGTAGGCGTCGAGCACCGCCGACACCGCCTGCTTCGGTTGCACCCGATTGAGGTAGCTTTCGTTGACATCCACTTCGATCTCGAGCGACTTCATGTCGACGATCGTGCAGATGCCCGTTCGCGTGAAACCGCCACCTGCGGAGACCGGCGAGACCATTTCTCCAGGCTGCGCATCCTTCGAGATCGCAATGCCGCCAAACGGCGCCCGGATAATCGTGTTGTCCAAGTCGGTCTGTTGCAGCGCAATCTGGCGTTCGGCCACGTTGACCTGCTCGCGCAGAGCAAGGATCCGCGCGTCGATGCTGTCTGCCTCCGCCTTCGCTTGATCGACATCCGCCTGTGTGGCAATGCCCTGTTTCTGGAGCGCCATCATCCGTCCCAGCGTCAGCCTGGCCTGAGCGAGGCGCACTTCATTCTCCGTCACGGCCTTGCGTGCCGACTCGGCCTGAGCCATCGACAGCGCCAACGCGGCGCGGGGCGTCGAGTCGTCGAGCCGCGCGAGCACCTGACCCTCTCGAACGGCCATCCCTTCCTCGACGTTCACCTCAATCACCTTCCCGGTGATCTTCGAGGACACGGTGGCACGGCGTCTGGCGGTGACGTAACCCGACGCGTTCAGTACAGAAGCCTGCGCGCCGACGGGGCGCTCGGTCACCGACACGGCCTCCACCTCGATCGTGCGCTCGCGTGTCGTCCAGGCCCAGGCGGCGGCGCCACCGCCAACCAGCAGCACGGCGAGCGCGATCCAGCCGAGCCAGCGGCCCAGGCCTGGCCGTTCGGGCTCGCGCTGAATGCGCAGGGCAGCCAGATCGTCTTTGAGGTCACTCACCGTCGTCAGCTCTATTAGACGTCATACATCGTCGTCCGGATCAACGACGACGTACGGGGTCGATGCCCGCTTGATCACTATAGTGAGGCCGAACGCGACGATCACGGCAGAGGCTACGAGGCCCAGGTAAAGTCCGGCTCCAACCACGGCGGGCGGAGGAGATCCCACCGGCCGGTTCTCCACGATTGCCAACGCCTGGGACACGGTCAGCGCGTGTTCGCCGGCCAGCCGGGGCATAATCCGAAACGAGAGGTATGTGATGCCGAGGGCTGCCAGCCCCACCACGAGAAGTGGATGGCGTGAATTCTTGCGAGTGATCAGGCTGAGCGTGGCGAGCAGGACCGACAGGGCACCCAGACTGAGGACCCACAGCGCCGCAATATCCGGAAGGCCACCTGAAGGCACCCCGCCAACGACTACCCACGGCAGAAACGTGCTGATCGCGAGCGCCACTCCCGCTGCGAGCGGGATGAGATAGACCCGCATGCCCGGCCGCAACAGACCACGAACGTCCATCTATCCCCGGGCGTCCTTGTATTCCTCGTACCAGGCCATCTGGATCGCCTCGAGCTTCGGCTCGTTCGACGTCTTCGGATCGTCGTCGAACCCATCGAGGGCCAGCACGTGCGCCCGCAGGTCGGTGAAGCGCACGGTCAACGGATCGAGGCTGGGATACTTTTCGACGAGCGCCACGGCAATGTCCTCGGAGTCGGTCCACTTCACAGCCTATCCTCCTGACTTCCCCAGCTGGATGCCGCCGCCCTCCTGCACGTAGTTGCGGGTATACATAGGCAATTCGCACACGACGTCGCCGCTGATCACCGCCTGGCAGCCCAGGCGGGAGCGGGCCGTCAGGCCCCACGCCGTGTCCAGACGATCGGCCTCATCGTCTTGCATCTCGCTCAGGTGCTGTTCGCCGTCGCGAATAATCACGTGACAGGTCGTGCAGGCGCAACTCCCGCCACAGGCATGCTCGAGCGGCACGTCGAAATTCTTGGCGACGTCAAGAAAGGACTCTGGTTTTCCATGGTGCGAGTACGGCAGCTTGCCGTGCTCGAACTCGACGGTCTGCTCGTCGCCGTCGATGATGAAGGTGACTCTCGGCATAGGGTGCCTACAACCGGTCGATGCTCTTCCCCGTCAACGCCGCCTGCACCGATCGGTTCATCATCACTTCGGCCAGGTGCTGGGTGGCCTCGTTGAGATCGTGCGTCCTCGCTTTAATCAGCTCGCGGTCCGGTCCGTTCAGCACGGCCGTCACATTGGCGAGGGCGCCTTCGATCCGCTCCAGTTCGCCGGGCTTCAACTCGCTCTCAGCAATCTCGGCGAACTCCCGCGACCTGAGTGACTTCGCGGTTGCGCGAATGACCGTCTCGGCCTCATTCCGTGCCTCGATCAGCAACCGCGCCGCGAAGTCGGCCTCGGCATGCTCGAACGAATCGAGCAGCATCCGCTCGACTTCGTCGTCGGTCAACCCGTACGACGGCTTGACCTCGATGGTCTGTTCCACATCGGTCCGCAGCTCGCGGGCCGTCACGCTGAGGATGCCGTTGGCGTCGATCTGGAACTGCACCTGGACCCGGGGCATCCCCGCAGGCATCGCCGGAATGCCGCGCAGCTTGAACCGGGCGAGCGAACGGTTGTCGGCAACCAGCTCACGTTCGCCCTGCAGCACGTGAATGTCCACGGCCGTCTGGTTGTCGACGAAGGTGGTGAACATCTCGCTGCCGGTCGCCGGAATCGTCGAGTTCCGCAGGATGATCTTCGACATCACCCCACCCATTGTCTCGATGCCGAGCGACAGAGGCGTGACGTCCAGCAGCAGCAGCTCACGGTTGCCGGTCATGAGGATGTCGGCTTGAATGGCGGCACCGAGCGCCACCACCTCATCCGGGTTCAGCTCGGTATGAGGCGTTCTGCCGAACAGCTCGCCAACCAGACGACGCACCAGCGGAATGCGCGTGGAGCCGCCCACCAACACCACCTCGTCGATTTGCGATGGCTGCAGGCCGGCATCGACGAGCGCCTGACGACAGGGCTCGAGCGTGCGCTCGACGATGGGACGAATGACCGACTCGAACTCCGCTCGAGCGATCCGCTTCCGGTGCGTGCCGACGATGACTTCGGTCTCGTCGCGGTCAGACAGATCGAGTTTGGCCTGAATGACCGCCTGACGGATGGCCTGGATCTCGGCGCCGGAGGCTCCCGCGTTCTTCGTCTCAGCCAGGATCTGCTTCATCAACAACAGGTCGATATCGTCACCGCCAAGGTGAGTGTCGCCGTTGGTCGCCAACACCTGGAAGACGCCGTCTTCAACGCGCAAGATGGAAATGTCGAACGTCCCGCCCCCGAAATCGTAGACGGCGATGAGGCCCGCGTGCCGCTTGTCCAGCCCATAGGCGAGCGACGCGGCCGTCGGCTCGTTGATGATGCGAAGGACGTCGAGCCCGGCGATGCGCCCCGCGTCGCGGGTCGCGGTCCGCTGCGCATCGTTGAAATACGCCGGCACGGTGATCACCGCGCGGTCCACCTCGGAATCGATTTCCCCTTGAGCGGCGAAATGCGCCTCGGCGCGATGTTTCAGCTCGCGCAGAATGAACGCGGAAATCTCCGGAGCGGTAAAGTCGCGGGTCCCCAGGCCGATGCGGACGATACCGCCTGGATCGCCGACGAGGCTGAAGGGGAACAGTCGCGCCTCGTCACCGACGTCGCGCATCCCCTTGCCCATGAAACGCTTCACCGAATAGATCGTGCGGGCCGGATCGGTCAGCAGCCGACGTTCGGCTTCACGGCCGACGAAGACGGTGCTGTCGTCCGCGACGGACACCACGGACGGCACCAGGGCGTCGCCGGTGCGATCGCGGATCACGACGGGGACACCGTCGGCCACATAGGCGACGAGGCTGTTTGTGGTGCCGAGATCGATTCCAACTACTTTGCCCATGAGTCCTGCGCTCTGGCCTCTAACCTCTGCCCTCTAGCCTCTGCCCGCCCTACGCGTTCAGTTCCCGTTCAACCCCTTCGAGCAGGTTGTTGATGTAATTCCGCTCGAGGACACGCTCGCGGAGCGCCCCGAGAATCGCCTCCCTCCCGCGACCGTCCGCGCCAGCATCGTCGCCGAGCCCGTCCCACCGGGCAGACAAGTCCTCCAGCTCCGCTTCATGCGCCGCCCGCCGGGCATCAATCGGCGCCCGGGCGCGCTCGAGCCTCGCCCGCCAGACCTCGGGCGCCGCACCGCCGGCACGCAAGGCACGGACTTCGTCGAGTTCCTCGTTCAGCGCAAACACTTCCTCCAGCATCTCGGCCGGAACTTTCGGCGTGCCGTCTCCGCTCTCGGGCTGCCTCGGAGGAAATCCTTCGAGCCCGAGCAGGTACTCGACACGGGCGACGGGATTGCGCAACGTCCGGTACGCATCGTTGAGATAGGACGATCTTTCGAGGCTGGCCCGGCGTTCGGCCGGACTCGCGTTGAAGAAATAGTCCGGGTGAAACTGGCGGCTGAGCGCACGGAAGCGTCGCTCGAGATCCGTCACGTCGAGGTTCAGCCTGCGAGGGATGCCGAGAAACGCGAAATAATCGCCGTGACGGCCGATCGTCAGAATCTGACTGCACTGAGGACAGAAGTGCACGTCCATCGGCGCGCCGCCACCGCAATTCTTGCAAGCCTGAAGCACGCGACCGGTCGTTTCGGAGGACATAAATAAGGCTTAGGGCTTAGGGCTCAAGGCTTAGGGGCTTTAGGCTTGGGCTGGCTCAAGTGCCCTGAGCCCTGAGTCTTAAGCCCGAAACCCTTTTAGGCCCCGAAAGAGCTGCCGCATCCGCAGGTGGTTTTCGCGTTCGGGTTGTTGAAGACGAATCCCTTTCCAAGCAGACTTGCGTCGTACTCGAGGATCGTTCCGTTGAGATACAACAGGCTCTTCTTGTCGACGAAAATCTTCGCGCCTTCCGGTCCCTCGAACACCTCGTCACCCGCCCGCGCCTGCTTTTCCCACGCAAAGGTGTAACTCAGACCCGAGCACCCGCCGCCCTTGACACCCACGCGCAGGCCACCCTCGGTGAGGCCCTGTTTGGCCATCAGCGTGCGAATCTTCTTCGCCGCGTTGTCAGTGATCTCAATCATGCGTTCTCTACATTTGGTAATCGGGTAATTGGGTAATTGGGTAATCGATTGCTCAATGGCCCAAGCTCAATGGCCCAATCAATTACCCGATTACCAGATTACCCAATTACCCGATGATCGCCCTGGTCTACGCCGTCGGCTGTTCCGACTTGGTCGCCGTCGCGGCCGTCCCCTGCTGCTTCTTCTTGTAGTCGGAGATCGCCGCCTTGATGGCGTCCTCCGCAAGCACGGAGCAGTGAATCTTGACGGGCGGCAGGCTGAGCTCGGCGACGATATCGGTGTTCTTGATGGCGAGCGCCTCATCGACCGTCTTGCCCTTCAACCACTCCGTCGCCAGGCTCGAACTGGCGATCGCCGAGCCGCAGCCGAACGTCTTGAATTTCGCATCGTCGATGACCCCGGTGTCGGGATTCACCTTGACCTGCAGCTTCATGACGTCGCCGCACTCGGGCGCGCCGACCAGTCCCGTGCCTACGTTGGGGTCTTCCTTCGGCAGCGATCCGACGTTGCGCGGGCGCTCGTAGTGCTCGATTACTTTTTCCGAATAGGCCATTTCTGCTCCTTCAATCTGGTCATTTGGTCGTCCGGTCATTCAATCCCTCGATCAATTGACCAGATGACGAGATGCCCGATGACTCAATTCCCCGCTAGTCCACCTGCCACTGCATCGTGGACAAATCCACACCTTCCTTCGCCAGCTCGTAGAGCGGCGACATGTCGCGGAGCCTCGTCACCACCGTCGTCAACTTGTCCGACACGTAGTCGACCTCTTCCTTGGTGGTCCAGCGTCCGAGGCCGAAGCGGATCGACGAATGCGCCAGATCGTCGCCTGCGCCGAGCGCCTTGAGCACGTATGACGGCTCCAGGCTGGCCGACGTGCACGCCGAGCCAGACGACACCGCAACGTCGTTGATTCCCATCAGCAGCGATTCGCCCTCCACGTACGCGAAGCTGATGTTCAGGTTGTGGGGCAGCCGGTGCTCCATCGAACCGTTGATGTAGATTTCGTCCAGGCTCCTGTGCAGCTTGTCGTTCAGGTAATCGCGCAGCCCCCGCAGCCGCGTCGATTCCTCGACCATTTCCGCCTTGCAGAGCTCCGCCGCCTTTCCGAAGCCGACGATGCCCGGCACGTTGAGGGTGCCCGATCGCATCCCGCGCTCGTGGCCGCCGCCATCGATAATCGGTGAGAGCAGCACGCGGGGATTCCGCCGTCGCACGTACAGCGCCCCTACGCCCTTCGGCCCGTACATCTTGTGGGCGCTGATCGACGCGAGATCCACCTTCAATTCGTTGACATTGAACGGCACTTTGCCCACGGCCTGGACGGCATCGGTGTGGAACAGGATGCCCTTCTCCTTGGCAATCGCACCAATCTCGGCAATGGGCTGCATGACGCCAATCTCGTTGTTGGCGGTCATGATCGAGATGAGGATCGTCTTGTCGGTGATGGCGGCCTTCAGATCGTCGAGACTGATGCGTCCGTCCTTCTGAACCGGCAGATAGGTAACGCGGTAACCATCCTTCTCGAGCCGTTTACAGGTGTCGATCACCGCCTTGTGCTCGGTCACGCAGGTGATGATGTGATTGCCCTTCTCCCGATACATCTCGGCGACGCCCTTGATCGCCAGGTTGTCGGATTCGGTGGCGCCGCTCGTGAAGACGATTTCCTTCGCGTTGGCGCCGATGAGATCCGCCACCTGCTTGCGCGCCGTTTCGACGGCCTCTTCGGCTTCCCAGCCGAAGGGATGATTCCGGCTCGCCGCGTTGCCGAAGTGCGTCGTAAAGAACGGGACCATTGCCTCGACGACGCGCGGATCGACCGGCGTCGTTGCGTGATAGTCCATGTAGATCGGAAGTTTGACTGCCATGATGGTTCTCGTTCCAGCCTCTCAAATGTGTGTATGGAGCACCGCGGCCCGCGAGGCCGGACTCGGCGGCTCGGCGGCGAGCTCGGCGATGGTGCACTCCGCCAGCACCGCGAGAATCCGATCGCGCACCTTGAACAGCGGATCACGCACGTTGCACTTCGAAAACTGCTCGCACTGTCTTTCCTCGGCCGCGCAGGCGGTCACGGCGACCGGTCCGTCGATTGCCTGAATGACGTCGGCCACGGAGATCTGTGCCGGCCCCCGGCCCAACTGATAACCGCCCCGCGTCCCCTGGTGCGATCGCAGCAGGCCGCGGCGCGCCAGTCGCTGCAGCACCTTGGCCATCAACTCGATGGGGATGTCGTACTGCTCCGCGATTTCGCGGGCGTTGGACGATCCGCTATCGCCCCGCAAGGCGAGGTGCTTCATCGCCATCAGCGCGTAATCGGCCTTTTTTGAAAGCCTTAGCATCTACGACCCATTCAGTCGTATTTTAGTATTTAGGCTGCGTCGGGTCAACTTTGTCGATCCAGTCGAGAATGCCGCCTTTCAGGTTCAAGACCTTCTTGAAACCGACCGTCCGCAGGTAATCAGCCGCTCTGGCGCTCCGCGCGCCCACCTTGCAATACACGACCATCTGGTCGTCCGGGTCGAGCTCGGCGTACCGTCTCGGCACTTCCCCCAGCGGAATCAACGTCGAACCCTCGATTCGGTTGATCTGATACTCGTGCGGTTCGCGCACGTCGAGGAGGAACAGGTCATCTCCCCGATCGAGCCGCTGCTTCAGCTCAACCGAGGTGATTTCCGTGCCGCTCGTGGCTGCCGGCTCGTTCGCCGGGGGGTGAATTCCGCAGAACTGCTCGTAATCGATCAGCTTCGTGACCGTTGGGTGGAGGCCGCACACCGGGCAGTCCGGATCCTTCCTGAGCTTCAGTTCCCTGAACTTCATGCGCAGGGCGTCGTAAATCAGGAAGCGGCCAATCAACGGCTCGCCGATGCCGGTGATGAGCTTAATCGCCTCCGTTGCCTGGATCACGCCGACGATGCCCGGCAGAACACCGAGCACTCCGCCCTCGGCGCAACTGGGCACCAGTCCGGGCGGGGGCGGTTCGGGATACAGACACCGATAGCAGGGGCCCTCTTTCGTGGCAAAGACCGAGGCCTGCCCCTCGAACCTGAAGATGCTGCCGTACGCGTTCGGCTTGCCAAGCAGCACGCAGGCGTCGTTGGTCAAGTACCGGGTAGGAAAATTGTCGGTCCCGTCGAGGATCACGTCGTACGGCTCGAACAGCTTCAGCGCGTTTTCCGACGTCAGCATCACCTCGTAGGTCTGAACGTCGACGTGGGGATTGATGGCGTTGATGCGGTCCCTCGCCGACGCGAGCTTCGAGCGGCCGACGTCTGACGTTCCATGGATGATCTGCCGCTGCAGATTGCTGAAGTCGACGACATCGAAGTCAACCACGCCGATGGTGCCGACCCCGGCCGCCGCTAGATACATCGCCGCCGGTGAACCGAGGCCGCCCGCGCCGACGCACAGCACGCTCCCCGCCTTCAACCGCCGCTGCCCATCCATCCCGACCTCCGGCATGATCAGGTGACGGCTGTAGCGTTTGATCTCGTCGTTCGTCAGCGCCGGAAGCTCGCGTCCGGTGCGCGGAAGCGCCCCTTGTTCGGCGACGGCTGAAGTCGACACGGTGCGAGGGCCCTTGTCGGCGGCGTCTGCGCCACCAGCGACGGACGGGATGATGCTGACGGTGTCCGACGACGAGACAGGGGTCTGTTCCTTCTGCAGGTACCGAATGTCCTCGTCATTCACATACACGTTCACGAAACTGCGGAGCTTTCCTTGATCGTTGTACAGATGCGCCTTCAGACCGCTGTGTCTGCGCGTGAGATCGGCGAGCAGCTCGCCGATGGTGCCGCCGTCGGCTTCGACGGCGTCCTTCTTATCGGTGTACGGCCTGAGCGGTGTTGGAATCAGAATCTTCGTTGCCATGATGCAGTTCGCCCTCTTCGAAGCTCGACCGGTCCTCTTTCAACCACCAGACGGTCATCTCCCCGGCGCGGCCCGCCGCCACGGCGACAATGGGATACGCGAAAGTCGGCCACGCGTGGTCCAAGTCGTACTGCGACGGGCGCGCGGGGTGGTCGGGATGTGAATGATAAAACCCCAGCAGCTCTCCGCCGAGCTCGTGCGCACGCCCTTCGGCCATACGGTAGTCCGACGGGCGCACGAGAAATCGGCGGCGGGGTCCTTCCTCAGTGGTATTCGGCAGCGGTACCGTCATCGTCACCTGGTCCGCGTGCCCCACGAGCGCACCGCAACACTCATGTGGGTAGGTCTCCTCGCCATGCCTGCGAATGGCTTCGTTCACCGTTGCGCTCATGACGAGCCGGTGCTTATTCGCCATTGTCCCCAGCCGTCCAGAACGCGTCGGACAGATACTTCTCAGCGCCGTCCGGGAAAATGGTCACGATGATCGCCGGAGCTCCCGTATGGATTCGGGACGCGACATCGAGCATTGCCGCCAGCGCCGCGCCCGATGAAACCCCTGCCAGCAGCCCTTCCTCTCGCGCCAGCCGCCTGACCATCTCGTGCGCGCGCTCCGTGCTGATCCTCAGGTCCTCGTCAGCGAGCGTCGGGTCGTAAATCCCCGGGACGATCGCCGACTCCATGTGCTTCAGTCCTTCGAGGCCGTGGAAGGCGGCATCCGGCTGAAATGAAATCAGACGAATCGCGGGATTGAACTTTCTCAGTCGCCGGCCCGTCCCGACAAACGTCCCGCTCGTCCCGAGACCGGCCACGAAGTGAGTCAGCCGGCCGCTCGTCTGCTCGATGATTTCGGGACCAGTCGTATCGTAGTGCGCACGCCAGTTCGCATCGTTGTTGTATTGATCCGGATAGAAATAGCGATCGGGATGCTCGGCGTACAGACGACGCGCTTCCCGAATAGCGCCGTCAGTTCCTCCTTCGAGCGGGTCCGTGAGCACGAGCTCGGCCCCGAGCGCACGCAGCATCAGCTTCCGTTCAGCGCTGGCGTTTGCCGGCACACACAGCTTCACTTTGTAGCCGCGGGCGGCCCCCACCATCGCATAGGCGATGCCGGTGTTTCCCGATGTCGCATCGAGGATGGTGCGATCGTGGGTCAACTTGCCCGACGACTCGCCTTCGAGAATCATGCGGGCGGCCGCACGGTCTTTCACCGACCCGCCCGGATTCTGCCATTCCGCCTTCGCGTACAACTCGACGCCCGCCGGTATCTCGCGTTCGAAACGCCGCAACCGGACGAGCGGCGTCCGACCGATCATGTCGAGGACAGACGAGCTGGTGCGAGAGTCGGCCACCGACCCCTGGGACGTTGATGATGACATCATCACGGCTCTATATACGACCGAAGTAGTCCGAATTATACCAACCGAAGCAAGGCTGTCAAATCAGGCTATACTCGCCAACCCGACCAGCCGCGAGCCTGGCCGTTTCCGTCGAACAGACCCGCGCTGGTGGGGTCGGTCTCCTCCCTAACATAAGTTGCCACAGTCACTTGCAGCAAAGACCGGAGGAATCGGCTGGTGGCTGTTTCGCCACCGCACGCTCGTTCCGCTCCCAATGGCTCTGTCTATCCTGCTCATACCCGCGACCTTCGAGCGCGGACCTGCTGTACTCACGTTCCTCGGCGCCGCCCTCGTGGTCGCGGGTGAGGGTCTGCGACTGTGGGGAGTCCGTCACATCGGCATGGTCTCGCGCACCCGCAGCGATCGGCTCGGTCCGCTCGTCGCCTCAGGACCGTTCGCGTTCGTGAGAAATCCTCTGTACGTCGGCAATATCGCGCTCTGGACCGGCTTCGCCCTGGCCGCGCGACTGCCGTGGCTCGCGCCGCTCTTTGTCCTGATCCTCGCATTCGAGTACCACGCGATCGTCCGATGGGAAGAACAGCTGCTGACCGAACGCCTCGGCGAGCCGTACCGAAAGTACCTGGCGCGGGTGCCACGATGGATCCCACGACTGCGCCACGGAGATCGATTGCGGCGGGCGGACGTCTCGATCGCGCGTCGCGCACCCCCCGTGTCGCGACCGAAGTATTCGTGGCGCGAGACGCTGTACAGCGAACGTGGGACGCTGCTCGCGATCGGCGGCGGGTTCGCGCTGCTGTGGCTCAAAGCTTGAGCGACTGCCAGAGATACCAGCACGCGACCGAGCGATACGGTCGCCAGGCTTCGCCAATCCGCATGAGCCGTTTTGCGTCGGGTGGCTTGCGCAAGCCGTACGTCTTGCACACGGCCTTGACGATTCCCAAGTCACCGACCGGCAGCACGTCCGGTCGATGCAGGCGAAACATCAGGAACATTTCGGCTGTCCAGCGCCCAAACCCTTTGACGGCCGTCAGGCGTTCGATGACGACCTCATCAGGCAAGGTGTCCAGCTCGGCGAGCGCCAGGCGGCCATCTGCGATCCGCGCGCAGAGATCTCTCAGATATCCGATCTTCTGCCCGCTCAGGCCAACACCCCGCAGCGCCGTATCTTCCAAGGCCGCAATCGCGGAGACGTCCGGCTTCTGCCCGTCCGGGAAGAGGGCGAGAAAACGTCCGAAGATTGTGGCCGCAGCTTTCGTCGACAGCTGCTGGCTGACGATGGCGCCCACGAGAGCAGAGAGGTGATCGTCGCGCTGACGAGCCGCCATTCCACACGGACCCAGGCGGCGGATGACCGCACCGAGCACGGGGTCACGACGCAAGAGCAGGCGCCGCGCTCTCTCGTACCCTTCTGGATCGAGCCCCTTCAGCTGAGACGATTTTGACTTCACGACGCCGGGCATGCGATGCGAAATCCGATACTGTAGGCGTAGGTGTCGGGCGGCACGGTATGCCGGCAGGCGCAGCGCAACATCGCCGCGTCTTCGCTCACCCAGGATCCGCCGCGGACTATTCTCATGGCGCTGTGTGCAGGACCACGTGGATCCTTCATATCGCCGCCGCCATAGTAATCAGCCGCGTACCAGTCGCCGACCCATTCCCATACGTTTCCGGCCATGTCGCACAACCCGTAACCGTTCGCCGGATACGTGCCGGTCGGCCGGGTTCCCCGCTTGTGCTTGACCGCAGGATTGTCGAGGAAGTTGCCGCGCGAGCTGTCGATTTCGTCGCCCCACGGGTAACGGCGACCCTCCAGCCCTCCACGCGCCGCCTTTTCCCATTCGGCTTCGGTCGGAAGCCGCACCGCTCGCTCGAGCCCATCCGACAGCCATTGGCAATACGCCTCGGCGTCTTCGAAACTCACGAGCACAACCGGATGGCTGCCGCGTCCGACAGGTGGCTCCCCATCGTCCCACAGGTACGGCCTCGCGAGCTCTCTGAACATGACGTCGCGGCCTCCTCCAGCAATAAGGGGCAGGCGGCTCACAGAAGGCGGGGGGTGTCCCGTGGCCTTGATGAATCGGGCGTATTCGTCGTTGGTCACGGCGAACCGTCCGATGAAGAACTCGCTGACGTACACACGGTGAACCGGACGCTCGTCAGCGGCGGCGTCGGCGGCGCCCATCAGGAACTCGCCAGCAGGAATCCGTGAGAGGTCTGGAAGTGTGCCCAGCGTCAAAATGCCCAGTATAGCCTCGCCGCACCCTCAACACGCAGGACCGGCGTCCGAACCATAATCAGCCTTTCAAGGCGTCACTCCCGAGGGTCCGATGGAAATTGCCGACATCAAGCGACAGGTCGTCGAGACAATCGACCGCGCCAGACGCGAGGCGGGCGACCGGCGGTCTCGTGCCGCCGACGCCGCGCGCGAATATGGAGTGTTCCTCGATCAGCGGGCGATCCCGATCTTCAAACAGGTGGCCAACGTTCTGCGCGCGGAGGGGTTCGCCTTCTCGGTGTTCACGCCGGCTGGAAGCGTCCGGTTGATGTCCGATCGAGCCGCCGAAGACTACGTCGAGTTGACGCTCGATACCGGTGGCGACAGGCCTGTCGTCAGCGGGCACGTCAGTCGAATTCGGGGGCGACGGATTGTCGAGTCTGAGGCATCGTTGGGGAGCCCGGCCGAGCTCGGGGAAGAAGAAGTCCTGTCCTTCGTCCTGAAGGGGCTGGAGCCGTTGGTTGAACGGTGACAGGGAGCACCACAAGAGGCGTGGCTCTCAGGCGAGACGTTCGACCGCTGAGGTGTCGACGCCGTGACGCTTGAGAGTCGCCACAAACGCCGGTCGATCGGCAACGTGCCTGTACGCCTCGCGGATGTCCACCACGCCATTCTCGACGTAAGCGGCGAGCGCGTCGATGAGAGGGACCATTCCTGATCGGCGCCCTCCTTCTATCGCCATCGGCAGCTGCGACGTTTTGCCTTCGGCGATGACGCTGGCGACCGCGGCCGTGTTCAGCAGAACCTCTCGCGCCGCGATACGCCCCCCCCCGACCTTCGGCAGCAGTACTTGGGCGACGACGCCACGCAGGGTGTCGGCCAGCGCCAGCTGGACCTGTCGAGCAGACTCCGGGCCGTACAAATCGAGAATGCGATCGATCGATTCGGCGGCGTTGTGCGCCCAGAACCCGCCGATGATCAGATGCCCCGAGGCGGCGGCCTCGAGCGCCAGGTTCATCAGCGGTCCGGTTCGAATCTGCCCCAGCACGAGCACGTCGGGGTCTTCGCGCAGCGCCGCACGCGCAGCCGCCAGCACTTCGTCGTCGCCGCCTCGAACCTCACGCTGGCTGACGAACGAGCTTCCGCGTTCGTGGACGATGTTGACTTCGCGCTCGACGGTGATGACGTGGTCGCGCCTCAGCCGGTTGATCAGGTCGACGAGCGCTGAAATGAGGGTGCGTTTGCCGCTCGAACGAGGTCCGACGATGAGCACCAGGCCTTCGGGCTCGATCGCCAGCGACTGCACGTCCCGCGGCAGTCCGAGCTGCTCGACGGAAACAATCCGGTTCGGCATGAGCCTGAACACGCCACCCGGGCCGCGATGGTCGCTGAAACTCATGCAACGCACGCGACCGACGTCCTCGATGTCGCAGATCCACTCGGTCGTCGCTCCCGTACGCAGCGATTCATGACTGCGTTCGGGCATCAGGGTGAGCAGCAGCGAGATGACATCGCTCGAGGTGTGCACCGGCTCGCCGTCCAGGCCCTGGAGCTGACCGTCGACGCGCACTGAGGGTCGAGCGTCTGATGAGAGATAAAGAGTCGACGCGCCCCGCGCTGCGGCCGTCCGTAAGAGGCGTTCAAGGCCTGACAAGGCGTCGGAAGCCGGGGCGGGTGAAGGCTCGGCGCGAATTGGGTTGCGGGACATCGGTAGCACCACGGCCGAAGCCGACGGAGCGTTTCGCGGCGAAGGCTCGGTGAGAGACTCGGCAGTCGGCGCCGCCCCTGACGCTTCGATCGGCTCAGGCGCTTCCTCCGGCTCCAGCTCGTCGCCGGCGATCGATTGAGCGTCACCTTTGTCCGGTTCAGGCTCGAGCGGGGGAACGGTTGCGAGACGTTCGGCTGCGACCGACGACGGTATGTCGGTCTCGGACAACCCCGCTTCCTGATCGCGAGCCGACGCGGTCGGCATCACCGGCGGTGGAGGCGCGTCAGCAACGACCGTCTCGCTTCGCTCGAGGTGACCGGGACGTCTGCGCCGGATCTCGGCCCAGATGTCGGAGGTCCCGCGGGCGACGACCACCGTGAACCGGTCGTGAGGAAATTCCGGCGACGAAGGCATCGTGTATTGCACGGCCCCTACGTGGTCGAGTGCGTCCTGCACCTCTGACGGTAGAAGCTGCGCGACAATGCCGGTGACGGCGTCGAGCGTCAAGCCACGGCTGGCGAGCTCCACCTGTCCGGACGGCGCCACCACATACGGCTTGTCCCCGGGGTGCATGACGAGCACTTCGCCATCGATCCGGATAATCGCCTGGAGAAGCGAGGGAACAAGGTTCACTTCATTCACTCAGTTGCACGTGCCGGCACAGCTGTGTGCGCAGTGGTGACGACAGGAGTGTCGGCATGAGCTTTCCTGGGCATTAGGAACGACGGTCGGCACCCACTTCGTAGATCCGCACGAGCTCGACCAGCTTGTAGCCTCGAGTCTGATACGGCGGCACAATCCGCTCAGCCCGAAGATACTGCAGCATCCCTCCGTCCGAGTAGTCGGGCGCGCCGACATCAGGGAGGTCGGCAAGCACCTGTTCGAGGCCGGGGACGGTCATGTCCTTTTCTTCGACCTCGCGTGACAGAGGCAGGAATCCGAACCGGCGGATCCGCTCACGACGAACACGGGTCTTGAACGCGACAAAGAGCTCGTTGCTGATGAAATTGAAGTCGGCGTCGCTGCGCGTGGCCGGCGCGTCTTCTACGCGCAGGAACACGATCGACTCCACACCCCGAAGGCGCTCGATGAGCACCGTCGTGAACTCGCCCTCCCCCGACCATTTCGATGTATCAAGCTCCATGATCTGCTGAACCGAGCCTAGACGCGGCAGTCTGTTCTGGAAGGTGCACGCCGAGCATAGTGGATCGCCATGAGCCCGCCCAGCACGGGCACCGAGCGTACGTCTCGGAAACCCCGCGCAGCCAGCGTCCGCGCGACCGCCTCCGCCCCAGGGTATCTCCGAATGGAGGCCGGAATATACCGGTAGGTGTCGGAATCGCCATGGAGCATCCAGCCGAGCAGCGCCCCGACGATCGTCAAGTACAGAAGGTACACTCCGCAGACGAACCGGTTGGCGGGCTTGTTGAAATCAAGCGACAAGGCGACGCCCCCGGGTGCAAGAACCCTCGCGATCTCGTCGATCGCGACGCCAAGATTCGGCACGTTTCGCAATCCGTACCCGGTCGTCACCAGATCGAACGCCCGGTCGGGAAACGGCAAGGCCAGCATGTCCCCCACGACAAATCCGCAGGGAGCCTGGGTCGCCGCTTTTCTCGCTGCCAGCTCGATCATCCGCGGCGTGATATCGAGGCCAACCACGCGCGCGCCGGAGGAGGCCAGCGAGAACGCAATATCGCCGGTGCCCGTCGCCAAGTCGAGGGCGCGACACCCGACGAGCGGAGGCGCCAGGGCGACGAGCCGCTTCTTCCATCGGCGATCCTGTCCGTACGACAACACCACCGTGATGAGGTCATATCGATCGGCGATCGTCGCAAACAACGATCGGACGAACCGGCTCTTGCCTTCTGGGGTCGCGATTTGGTCGTTCAACGACACGAGATGCCCCGATCGCCCGGACAGCCGCAGAACCGGATGCATAATATCCGCACATGCTCCCGTCGAGCACGGTCGAGAACTACCTCAAAGCGATCTATCAGGGCCAGTCCGCATTAACCGGGACCGTGCGGCTGGTGCCTATGGGGAGTGTCGCCTCGGCGCTGGGCGTGACACCCGGGACAGCAACGACCATGGTGAAGGCGCTGGCCGAATCGGGACTCGCCGAGTACGAGCCCTACAGCGGGGTCCGTCTCACCGCCGCGGGTGAAAGGCTTGCCGGACTGGTCCTCCGGCGTCATCGACTCGTCGAGCTGTTTCTCGTGCAGGTCATGGGCATGAGTTGGGCCGAGGTCCACGACGAGGCCGAGCAACTCGAGCACGTCGTTTCAGAGCGCCTCATCGACCGCATCGACGCCATGCTCGGACGACCGACCCACGATCCGCACGGCGATCCGATACCAAACCCAGAAGGAGCGATTGCGACCAAACACTTGGACACGCTGCTGACCTGTCCGCTCCACACACCGCTGATCGTGGCCCGCATCGCCGATCAGGATCCTGCCTTCCTTTACTTCATCGAGAAGAACGAATTGAAACCGGGGCAATCGGTCGAAGTGGAGGCACGAGATACGGCGGCCGATTCGGTGCTGCTGCGTGGGAAAGACCGGCGGACGATTACGATCGGTGCTCGGGCCGCCTCGAAACTGCTCGTCGAAGTCGACGGCACACCGAATCAGTAGCGCCCTGCTATGTCAGCCGGCCGAGCGGCCCCAGGTCCAGATTGAGGTCTTCCGGGGAAAGACCGAACCTGGCCCCGATCTCCTTGACCGTTTCTTCCAGGCGCATCAGCGCGACGCCGACGGCCTCCACTTCCTTCCGTGTCAGCGTGTGCTGCTCCATGCGGCGGATCGCCTGCCGTTCCATCAACTTTCGCAGAAATTCGACGATGGTGAGCACCAGCTGCGCGACCGAACGCTCGACGTCTTCGACCTCAGGATTCCACCGTGCCGTCGCCCGTCGCTCGAGCTCGCGCCGGAGGGCGCGCAGTTCGGCGGCCGTGACTGGCGCAGCCGAAACGGCTTTGCGCGACCGTTTTGGACTCGCAGTCTTTGGAGGCTTCGAACGCCGAGCCCGATGAGGAGATCGTTTCATGATCGGCGCCGTCGCCGTCGTCGCGCCCTCTTCGGGTTCTGGCGCGAGCTGGAAGGCAGCACCCGGTCGGCCGCACAGAGGATCGCTGCCAGCCTGAGGTAGATCAGATCCACGCCCGCGACGCCCAGCGTCACTTCGCCGTCGGCCACGACCCCCTTGTCGAGCAGATGGTCGAGCACGTCCAGAAGGGAGGTATCCGGCGGCTGGAGCACGCGCTGGACGAGCGGTGGAGTGCGACGCATGCGGACGCGATCGTTTCGGGGCATCGCGTCAGTCTTTCACAAACGTGTAAGGGGGCCACGGGCCCGTCAGCACCAGCTGATATCCGACGCGGCCGAGCCGCATCCGCTCCCGAATGACGGCGGATCGGAACTGACGCATGCGTGATCTTGGCACCAAGAAGGCCGCGTCGAGCAGCAAGGGACCATCCCGCAGCGGCAGCTCGGAGGACGATCGGCGCTTGGCGAGCGTCGACTGACGACTCAAGCGATCGTACACGTCCTTCAGGGTTCGGCTCCCGTGACGGGCTCGCTCGGTCTCAGCCTCGCGCTGCGCCTTCTTCAGGCTCAGATAGCGGGCGCCCGCCCCTCGAGCTTCGGCCGTCGTCTTTGCCCAAGCTCGGTTGCCAGCCGGCCGCATCTCGTTCGACAACGGCGCCTTCGACGTAATGCGGACGCCCCACTCGAGGTGGCCAGCGACTCGTCTCAACAACGCGTCAACGCGCCGTCGGCTTTTGAGCACCTGCTCGACCGCGCGGGCGTCGCTGTTGAAAATCGTCAGCAGTTTCATCGGAAGCAGCGCCTGATGGCGGACGAGCGCCTCGACCACTGCCTCGTGCGCGATGGCTGCGCGAGACACCCATTCGAGATCCGACAGCTTCTTGTTGATGCGCCGCTCGCCGTATTGATCCAACGGAGCGTCCGCCACCACGAGCCACAAGTGCGGGTCCAGCGGCAGCAGCCGCACGGGACCCATCCCTGGCAGGCGTGGAAACCGACGACGAATCCGAGGCGGGCGTCCGGCGCGAATCACGCAGTACACGTAGGTTCCGGCAGTCGCCATGGTTGTGCATCCTGGCAGTTGAACTGCCCTACCGAATCTGTCGTGGCCCCGGGTTCCACGCCTTCGCCCAACGTTCCAGCGCCACGAATCCTCGCACCGGAGGGGCAGTGAGCGGGGTCTGGATGATAGCGCAGCGCGGTCTCTGACGCCGGATCCGCTGCAACCGCGCCACTTGACGTCTTTCCGCGATGGACACAGCACGGCATCTCGAACAGCGTCCTGGCGCAAGCGTCAAGGCGTTCACCACGACTGCACGGACAGACAACCGCGAACGACGCAATCGCTCGAGGAGACGAACAGCTTCCAGCCTGGGCACTTCTGCTGCCCGCGTGACCACAACGAAACCGGTCCTTCGAGCATCGAGAAGGTCTCGCTGCAACGCACGAATGGAGCGCGAGAGCTCGACGAGCTCCGATCCCATCTTCCCGGGCCGAACGACCGACCGATACTTGAGGAGCACGTGCAGCAGTAGCCGAACCCACGCCAGAGCGGCGTCCGGCGTCTGCAGGAGCCGGAGCGCGTGTCCGGTCGGTGCCATGTCCACGACAACTCGGGAGAATCGTTCCCGCGACTCGATTACAGACAGCAGGCCGAAAAGCTCGTCCATCCCGGGCGGCGCCAGGTCCATCAGCTCAGCCGCACCGCGGCCATCGCTCGTCAGACCCGAAGTGACCCCAGACGCCGCGATGATTTCTTCGAGCGCACCCTCCAGCCGCGTCCGCCACATCCTGAGCGCCGCTGCAGCATCCACCTCGCGCGCGCAGAGATTCCGTGGCCCACCCGGTATGCGGACGAATCCGTCACCGACCGGCTGCCCGAGAATGTCACCGAGTGAATGCGCGGGATCGGTCGACAGCAGCAGGGTCCGCCTCGAGTCCGATCGCCCCAGGGTCAGCGCCAGGGTGGCAGCGATCGTCGTCTTCCCCACACCCCCTTTGCCGCCAACAAACAGCAACATGAGATCGCGAAGCGCAGACGGGAGCTCGGACGCCGTCACCCCAACGTGGGCCGGGGCGCTGAATGCGACGCCCCTCAGATCCCTCCGCAGCGGTCTGCTCAGCCGCCTCTCCACCGGCGACGCTTCGAGCCGCCGCCCGACAGGACGGAGCGCGGCGACACCGCGAGGCTCCTGCAGCTGTTCCGGGACGATTAGCAGCGAACGATCCTGACCCAGGGCTTTCCTGATCCGGTGGATCACACGCTGCTCGCTCTGCCGACGGCGATCGCAGACCGGGCACGGCGCTCCCGCGGGAATCACCGCGTTGACGACCACGGCGTCGACCCGGAGTCCCATACGGTCGAGCGTGCCGATCCCGTCCCGGGACTCGGCGAGCGACATCTCTTCGGGCAACGTAATCCAACGGACGCGCACCCTGGTCGGGTCGCGCAGCAGTGCGCCCGCCTCACCTGCCTCCCGCACCAGCAGCTCGATCAGACGGTCGGCCGCTTCCGGCCGCGCGACTCGAGCCAGCTGATCGCGAACCATCCGGTGCTCCTCGTACAACTCGTCGAGGACGCGCGCAACGGCGGTGACGGTGCTTGGCGCATCGAGGAGCCGGAGCGTGTGACCTGTAGGAGCCGTATCGACGACGACGCGATCGTAGTCGGGCCGCGCCAGGCGGACGATTTCAATGAGCCCGACGAGCTCGTCGATGCCCGGGACCGAGAGGCTGAGAAGCGCGTCGATATCGGAGCGGTCGAGCCACGTCCCCTCCTCGATGATGTCGCCCAGAGCCCGTCGGTGGAGGGCCAGCCATCGTGAAAATGCGCGGGGCCCATCGATCTCCGCGGCGTCCAGCGATCCTGGCGCTGCTGCCTTGAGCGCGCGCGACCGCAGACGTTTCGGTCGATGCGAGAGAGGAACGGCCAGGACATCCCCGAGGGAGTGGGCGGGATCGGTTGACAGGGCGAGCACGCGTGCCCCGGCAGCGGCGGCTGCGACGGCGGCGGCGGCGGCGCAGGTGGTCTTGCCCACGCCACCCTTTCCGGCGAAGAAGGTGAACGCGGGCAAACTCTCTAACCGTCTACCTTTTCGTCGTAACTCTCCACATCGACGCCGGTGACCCGGTGCGTGTCGGTCATCGTGATGGCGTCGGGACGGGTGCCCTTGATCTGCCGGATGCGCGCCAGCAGGTCGCGCTCGATGGAGGCAAACTCCTCGTCGGAGATATCCCCGAGTTCGAGCTGCATCTGCGCTTCGAGGAGGCGGTCCCGCAACGACGTATCGTCGGAAGCCTCGGCATCAGCGGCGGAGGCGATCTTCTCCAACACGAAGCGGAGGCCGCCGACGAGGAGCGAATCCAGGATGAACATCGGAAATGCGCCTCAGGCTCTTTCCAGTTTCAGCCGGATATTCACGAAGTTATAGGGCGGCCACGGGCCCGTGTATTTGAACGTCAATTTGTCGAAGTGGCTCGCGATCGACTTCACCTTGGCATCGAAGGCATGCTCCTGGTCGCGCGAGATGAGGAAGGCGGCGTTCAGAATCATCTTGTCGCCGATGGGCTTGTTGATGCGCGAAGCGACCGACACCTCGCGAAGCTCCCCCAGCACGGCCGCGACGTACCGCTCGGATCGCGCGTGCAGCGCGGCGTCCACCAGCCGGCCGTACTGCATGCGAGCGAAGTAGGTTGGCCCCTTCTGGCTCGAGATCTCGTGCTTGAGCCGACTGATGTCGTCATCTTCGGACTCGACCTCCCTGACCGCCTGGTCGCGATCCCACAAGACCTTCAGGCCGAACTCGAGCTTGTTCTGCATCTTGTTCAAGACGTCGCCGAACGCGTCGGCGGCCGAGCGCAGCAGCTCCACGATGTCTTCCCGCGTCTTGAACACCGTTCCAAATGACATCGGGATAACGGTGTGCTCTCGCATGACGGTCTCGTTGACGCGTTCGTGCGCCAGGACGTTCTCGCGGGTCGAATCGAGCACCTCGAGCGGCGCATCCGAGACGACGGCACCGAGATTCTTGTAGTGCACGGTGTAGACGTCCGAGGGTTCGGTCCCGATGCCGACCGGACCGAAACGCAGGGATTCGGTGGCCTCGATGATGCAGTACACGTATTTGCCGCGACTTGCTGCCCGCGACGGCTGGGCGACAGCCGCGCGGCCGCCGCGCACGACTCTCTCGCTCACGGCTCGCTCGCCATTCGTGGCCGAGTCCATCGGTGCCGGCTCGGAGCGCCGGCGAGGCGCTGGCTTCCTCATGCGTCCCTTGGGGATCGCCCTGGCGGGCGCCGAGCGCGCCGCCGAGACCGCGCGACGCGAAGGAGGGGCCTTACGGCCCTTAGCCGCCGGTTTACGCATACTTGCCACTCCTCCGAGGCTTCTTGGCCGTCGCGGTCGTACCCAGCACCTTCCGGATTTCTTTCACGAGATCCTCAGGGAGGCAGGGTTTGGTGACGAACGCATCGCAGCCGGCATTCTTCGCCCCTTCGTGGATGCCCGCCAGGGCATGTCCGGTCAACGCCACGATGGGGATGCGGGCCGTCGTCTTGTCGGCCTTGAGCCGCCGGGTGGCCTCCCAGCCGTCCATGACCGGCAGCGACAGGTCCATGAGAATGATGTCCGGCGCGCTGTCTGCCGCACGCTCCAGGGCTTCGATGCCGTTGCCTGCTTCGATCACATCGAACCCTGAGTACTGCAGGTACTCTGCGTACATTTCCCGCGCGTCCGGATAGTCATCCACGACGAGCACGCGCGGGCGCTCACCCTTGGCGGTCATGTCCTCCCCCTCAGTGGCAATACGAGCGCGAACGTGGATCCCTTTCCCACGTCGCTGCGCAACGTAATACGTCCGTCGAGCATCTGAGCCAGCCGCCGGCAAATCGAAAGCCCGAGGCCGGTGCCGCCGTACTTTCGGGTCGGTGAGTTGTCCAACTGGCGGAAGTCCTCGAAGATCTTCTGGTGATCGGCCGGAGCGACGCCGATGCCGCTGTCGGTCACCGACAACGTCAGCGTGCGGTCTTTGACGTTGCGACGGGCCTTGATCACCACGCTGCCGCGATGCGTGAACTTGAGGGCGTTGCTGAGAAAATTCAGCAGAATCTGCTTCACCTTCTGCCGGTCGCAGACGAGCGGCGGCAGCGTGGCCGGGACGTCCACCGTGACGAGAAGCTTCGACCGCAGGATGATCGGCTCGAGCTCCGATTTCACCTCGGCGATGAGCGCCGGCACATCGACACGGGACAGTTGCAGAGGCATTCGGCCCGCTTCGATGCGGGATATGTCCAGGATCTCGTTGATGATTGTGAGCAGATGTCTGCCGTTGGACTCGACGCGCATGAGATGGCGCTTGGCGCTCGGCTCCAGCGAGCCCCCCACGCCCTGCAGCAGCATCGACGTATAGCCGAGCATCGCGTTGAGCGGTGTCCTGAACTCGTGCGACATGTTGGCCAGGAACTGCGATTTCAGCGCCGACGCCTGCTCGAGCTCGATGGCCTGCCGGCGAAGCAGCTCGTTCTGGTGCGCGATGTCCGACGTCGCCGCCTGAATACGTCGCTCCAGCTCGTCGGACGCTTGCTTCAACTGCTCGTACAGCCTCGCGGTCTCCATCGCCTCGCGTCGATCGTGCAGGATGGTCACAACCGCCGTGAGCTCGCCGTGGTCCGACAGCATCTTACCAGCGATGGCCTCGACCGGGAGCGCTTCACCCGTGACCGGATCGATCAAGGCGATTTCCCCGATGCGCCGCTCGTCGGCGCCGACGAGCATGCCGGCGATGAACGACGAGAAATGCGCATCGTTCGCTTGAACCCAGCGCTGCTCGCGAGCCGTGGCCTTGGCGGGCGTCGTGAAGAGACGCTCGGCGCGATCGTTCATCAGCGAGGTCGCCCCTCCCGCGTCGGTCACCACGATGGGGTCGGCGACCGAATCGATGATCACGTTCAGTCGATCGCTCTCCGCCCTCGCCTGCGCCTCGGCGATCCGGAGCCGACGGTAGTTCTCCTCGATTTCCTCGCTGGCGCGCCGCAAATCGGTGACGTTGCGCAGAATCGACACCACGCCGCTTCCCTGCCGCCCATCCTCCGTGATGGTGCTCAGGAGCTCGAACACCAGATCCGACCCGTCGACCGGGTTCACCAGGACCAGCTCGCGCCGCGCGGCACCCCTTTCCTCGATCGCCTTGCTCGACAGCGCCGACGACAACAACATGTTGTTCAGCCGCACCGCTCCGCGTCGCCCCTCGCTCTCTTCCTCGGACGCCGTGAAGAGCGTCAGCGCGCGGGCGTTGGCGATGAGCAGGCGGCCTTCGGTGTCGGTCAACAAGATCGGGTCGGTGACCGCGTTGATGATGTTGTAGAGGAGCGAACGCTCGCGGCCCTGCCGGCGATCGCCTTCGACGAGCGCCTGCTGCCGGAGAACCTGCGCGATCTTCTGGGAGAAGACGTGCGAGAAATAAGGGAGCTCGCGCGACAGCATGCCGACGCTGCCGATCATGAGCAGACCGAACGCCTCACCCCCGAACTGCTTGGAGGCGAGCGGCACGACATGAAACGGCGCGTCCTCGAAAGGAGTGGAGGGTCGGCGCTTTCGATCGGCGGCGTTGCTCACAGCCCGGAAGAACGCCGTCTCGCGGTTGTTGAAGGCGACGACGAGGGGGTTGCTCCAGTCGTCGAGCGAAACCGTGAAGCGCGAGGCTGCACTGCCGGGGAGGCCCTGCGCGGCCACGGTCAGGAGGGCATCCTCGTTGACCGGCTTCAGCAGGCAGAGCGATCGGGCCAGATTGAGCGTATCGCGGAGCCACTGCAGCGCGTACTGCGCGCAGTCGGCCACGTCGCTCAAGTTGATCAACGCCTCGAGCAAACGGACCCGGGCCCCCTGGTCGTCGCCAAGCGTGACCGCCGCAGCCGGGAGGCGCCGGGTCGCGGCCGACCCGTTTCCCCTATCCGCGCTGACGCCGCCGGCCAACAGGTCGGCCCGCAGAGGCGCCGGCTTTGAGCTGAGCGCGTAGCGCGGCGTTTTCTGCAATGACTTCCTCATAGCCTCTGCCTTCGATCGCCGGCTTCGACACCGGGGCGACCTGGCCGACTGCTTCCGAGTACTTCAAGTATGTATCGATAGAAGCCACGACGACACGCGCCTCGACGGTGATGAGATCGATGCCGACCAGTGAGACTCGAACCCAGGCATCGATCACGATGCCTTTGTCGAGGACCCGATCAAGGACGTCGATCAGGCTGGATCCACCAGCGGCTCGCTCAACGGGCATCGCACCACTCCTTCATTCCGTCACGCCGGTTATCGCAGCCCGCGAACCGATCGATGGCGCGTCAGCGAAGACAGACGCCGCTCGAGGGCCCGGACCTGCTTCTTCAGCTCTTCGTTCTCAGCCGACAACGCCTGCTTGCCCGGGGACAAATGGTGATCGAACTTCCACCAGTCCAGACCGATCTGCTCGGCTTTGTCGATCGAGCAGATGAGAAGGCGAATCCGAATGGTGAGCAGCTCGACTTCGGCCAGGGACACTTTGATGTCGCCGGCCACCACCAAGCCTTTGTCGAGGATACGGTCCAGCACCTCGACCAGACCGGTAGAGCGACCGTGACTCTCACCGCTGAGTGGCGTCGGCATAGCTTGGCTATTCTATGGGAGTTCGCGCTCGCAATTTCGAGGTCTCAGCAGACGGGCCCGCTTACCAGAGCAACGGAGATGCCACCGGACGGCGCGCGCAAAGACGAGTCGGCTGCATCAAAGCCCATCAATATCGGCCGCCGCGACGTACAGGAACGCTACAGGAGCAGCGGCGCTACAAGACCAGAAGGTCGTACGGCCTCTCGATGAGATGGTCCGCCGGACCAAGCCTCTGAACGGGGAAGTCCTCGAACCCGAACCCGTAGCGGGCCAGACAGACTGGCGCCGCGGCGTTGCGGGCGGTCTGCCAGTCCACGAGCGAATCCCCAACGAGCAGAGTAGCACCCGGCTGAACGCCGGCTCGCGACGAGAGGTGTTGTAACCCCGCGGGATCGGGTTTGCGTCCGAACGCTCCGTCACCCGCCACCACGGCGTCGGCGTCGAAAAACCGGGCGAGGCCCAGTCCGTCGAGAACCGATCGTGTGGCCGCGAGCGGCTTGTTCGTGAGCACCGCCAGCGGCGCCCTCACCTGCAGCGCCTCGAGCACCTCGGGGATCCCAACGTAGGGCCGCGTATGGGCCAGAAGGCGCCGATCGTAGATGCGCAGAAAGCGCTCGAGCGCATCCGCAGGGGGCTCGATCGCAGCGGCGGCAAACGCTCGGGCGACCAGGTCGGGGGCGCCGTTACCGACCATTCTGCCGACCACTTCTTCGGGGAGCGCCGATGCCCCGCAGGTTTCGAGCAGCTCGTTCGCCGATTCCGCGATGTCGCGCCGCGAATCGACGAGCGTGCCGTCGAGATCGAACACGTACAGGGCGTAGACCACGCTATTCGCGGTACTCGGCGAACGACGTGGGCGTTTCCCACACGGTGACGCGGACGACCGGAAAGCCCTGTTCGGTCGTGTAGTCGAAGATCAGTCGCGCCAGCCGCTCGACCGTGGGATTGCTGTCGAGGAGGTAGACCGGCTCGCCGAGCTGCTGCAGCGGCTTGACCAGCGGATCGTCGTGGCGGAGCAGCATGCGGTGATCGATCTCGCGATCGATCCACCCTTTCACAACCCGCTTGATGTCGCCGAAGTCGCACACCATGTTGCGCCGGTCCAGCTCCACGGTGCTGACCTCGATCTCGGCTATGGCGTTGTGACCGTGCGGATGCTGACAAACGCCGTCGTAGTCCAGCAGGCGGTGGCCGTAGCAGAACTCAATCCGCTTGGTGACGGAGTACATCGGGTAAGTGGATAATCTTACTCGATGCAGACTGCCGTGCTGATGTCGGGCGGCCTCGACAGCGCCGTACTTCTCGCAGACGAAGCGGCGCGCGGCAGCGGCACGATCCATCCAGTCTACATTCGGGTCGGGCTGGCCTGGGAGGATGGCGAGCAGGCAGCGGTGCGCGAATTGCTCGGTCAGGAGCCCCTTCGAGGCCGCACTCGTCCGCTCGTATCCTTGACCGTCGACATGCGGGACGTATACGCCAGCGACCACTGGGCCGTCGGCGGACGGCCACCGGGCTACCATACGCCCGATGAGGACGTCTATCTTCCGGGCCGCAACGTCATCCTGCTCGGGAAGGCCGCGGTCTTCTGCGCAGCGTCACAGATCGATCGGCTCGTTCTCGGTACGCTCGGACACAATCCGTTTCCGGACGCCACCGACGAATTCCGCAGGGCGATGGCTGTGGCCTTGTCTCTGGGACTCGCCCACACGCTCACCATCGACGCGCCGTTCGCGAGCCTCGCCAAATCCGCCGTCGTCGAGCGTGGAGCGCTGCTTGGAGTGCCGCTCCACCTGACGTTGTCCTGCATGAAACCGCCTCAGGACAGCGGCGAGAGCCGGGGCATTCGAGCCTCTCGCGCGCTGCACTGCGGCGTCTGCAGCAAGTGCCGCGAGCGCCACGACGCCTTTCTCGAGGCCGGCGTCGCCGACCCGACCTCCTACCTCGATCGCCACTATATCGAGCAGTCCTGAGGTCAGGGCTCGTTGCGTCGATACGCGAGATGTCCGCCGACGTACGTCTGGACCACGGACAGACGGTCATCCAGGACGACCAGATCGGCGATGGCTCCGGGCGCGATGACACCCAGATCCTCCAGGCCCATCTCGCGCGCCGCGGTCGTCGCGCACAACGCCGCAGCCGCGACCAGCGGCAGCCTCGTCGGCCCGACGAGCATTCGAAACACCCGGTCCATCGTGCACACGCTGCCGGCGAGCGTCCCATCCGCCAGCAGGGCCGCCGACTCGCCGGCCACGATGGGTTGCCCACCCAGCGAGCCGCGCGAACCCACGGCAAGCCCGGACAGTGCCGTCCCGTCAGTGATGGCCATGACCCGCGAAGGATGTTTGGAGGTGACGGCCGTGCGCACGAGGGCTGGGTGGACGTGATAGCCGTCGCAGATGATCTCGGCTGCGATCTCGTCGGAGGACAGCACGGCACCGGCAAGTCCAGGGGCGCGATGTGCGAGTGGCGGCATTCGATTGAACAGATGCGTGGCCTGTCGCGCTCCGGCGGCAATGGCCTCGAGCGCCTGCTCAAAGGTGGCACCGGAGTGGCCAAGGGACACCCGGTACCCACGAGCGATCAGCCAGCGCACGAGGTCGAGCCCACCATCGAGCTCCGGTGCGACCGTCACGATACCGACATCTGCGCCGGCGCGGACGATCTCCGCGAGGAGCTCGGCGGCCTGAAAGCCGTCGGACGGCTGGTGAATCGGAGACAGGGCCTGGCGCGGACTCCGCAGACAGCCAGCAGGTTGAGCGCCGCGAAAATCCGGGTTGATGAAGTTGCTTTCGAGGTGCGCCGGGAGGACACGCGCGGCGCCAAGGTCGCGTCCCGGTCGCCGTGCCGCGGCGACGCTCTCGAGCACGCGGCGCAGGGCGTCCGGCGCGCAGGCAACCGTGGTCGGGCAGAACGCGGTGACTCCGTATCGGGGAAGCCTGGAGGCCATGGCTGCCACGGCGGTTCTTCCGCTGTCGTCGTGGCCATCGAGGGTGTCGATGCCTTCGAGACCGTGGACGTGCACGTCGATGAAGCCAGGGACAATCGTGTGGCCGTGGAAGGCGAAGACGGGAGAGCGACGAGCGTCGCGCCCCGACCAGGAGCCTTCACGTACGTCCGTAATGCGGTCGCCATCAATGGCGAGCGTGCCGGGCGCGAGAATCCGGTCAGGCAGCACCAGCTGAGCGCCTGACAGGATCGTCATCTCACAGCGCCCGGTCCCGACGGTTTGCCGCGCTCCGCATTCAGAGCGCCGGAGGAAGTCATCACCAGGACTCGCGACCCCAGTCCGAGTTCACCTGCAGCTTGCGCCCGGCCAGGGGCAGCGCAACCGGACTGTCTGCGTCAGGCCGAAACAAGGATCGGTCGACCCGCTCCAGCAGCAGCGTCAGCTGTTGCTCGTCCGGCGCGTTGATCACCAGGACGCCGCTGCCTTCATCCGGCGGAAAGCGCTTGTCATCGAGGTAGTCCCGGTCCATCGTGACGAGCGTCCGACCGAGCTGCTGGGCAAGGCGGAAGTGCTTCAGGTCGGGGGCCCGCCGAAGGGTCTCTTCTTCGACGACGAACAGGACGTCCCACTGCAGCCTGATGCGCATGTGAGCCACGATACCGGCGGGTACGTTGGCATCGGCGTAGATCCGGGGGCGCGAGGCGATGCGCTGCGCGTGGGGCGTGAGCTCAGACGACAGGGTGCCCATGGGGATCAATGCACGAATGCAATCTACTGGGTCTTTGCCAGTCCCTTTTTTTCCTGTGCGGCGAGAGCCTCGCGCTTGAGATTGGCCACCAAAGCATCCCGTCTGTGCACCAGCTCCTTGCGCGGCCGACGTCCGTTGGGCGATCCAATCGCATACTCACAGAAGATCGGGAACGCGATGGTTGAATCGCAGTACGCGACCACCGTATCGGGCAGCACGCCCGGGTTGACCTTGCCCCAGCTGACGGCCTCTGCCGGCGTCGCGCCGGACAGCCCACCCCAGACGACCGAGTCGGTGGTGATCTGGATGAAGTATTCGTTGCCCCCTTTGGGGATTCCGTACACCTCCCACAACGTCGGCTGACCCTGGAGGTAGAAGTTCTTCGGCGATCCTCCGCCAAGGATGACGCAGCCGTTACGCGTGCCGTTGAGGACGATGGCGCACACCTCGTTCACATCCCGGTTCGGATCGATCATCAGGCCGCTGTCGTTCATCAGCTCGTGATACGCGACGTTCATCCCGATGGAGCTGTCGCCCGGGGAAGAAGTGTAAATGGGCACCCCGGCGAGCGCGGCGCGAGCGACGACAGAGTGCTCTTCGCAGCCCGGGAAACGCTCGAGCAGATCCCGTCCCAGCCGGTAATGAAGCTCCGACGTGGTGGTCGGCCCGGTCAGGCCGCAGCGCACGAGGAAGTCGCGGATATACGCATCGGTTTCGAGCAGAACCGATGCGGGAAACAGCACGTCGTAAATCCGAATCACCCCATCTTCGTACAGCTGGACATCGTCGAGGAAGGGCGATCCCCGTCTCAACGTGAAGTTCAGCGCGTAATGGAGGTCGTGATACAGGTTGGCGCCGGTCGAGATGACGAAGTCGACGAGGCCCCGATCCATCAGCTCGATGACGCAGCCACCGAGGCCGGCGGGCGTCAGGGCGCCGGCGACGGTGAGGGCGATGGTCGTGTCTTCGGCTGGGTCGAGCATCTTGTCGGAGAAGATCGCGCAGGCTTCCGATAATCGAGCGGCGTTGAAGGCCTGAAATCCCTCGTCGACGAGCCGACGGATGTCCTGGCTTCCTGTCGGCCGGTAATATCGAATCGGCTTTCCCGAGAGGACCTTCGAGCGGGACTGTTCACGAGACCCTGGCGCGCGGTACGGCATCGCTGGAAATAGCTTAACATCTGCTCTTGTGACTGGCGAGCCGCAGCGATGAACGCCTGGTTCGCTGACAACCCATGGGTGGCCTGGACGTTCCTCGCGCTGGGAGCGGCGGCGCTGGTGACGCTCCTGTGGATCTGGCGCAAGGGCCGACCCTTTGCGCAGGGCGATGTCTTTCGCGCCAGCCGGCTGAGCACCGGCAACCGTCTATTTCCGACGCAAGTCCTGATCACCCCTAACACTGTTGTCCAGTACTCCCCAAGTTGGATCGGACGGCTCGAAAAGTCGATTCACCTCGCCCATGTCTCGTCGGTAAAGATCGATACGGGCATGCTGCTGTCCGACGTGCTCATCGAGACCAGCGGCGGCTCGGACCCGATTCGCTGCCATGGCCACCGCAACCGCGACGCGTCGGCCATCAAAGACCTCGTCGAGCACTACCAGACCCAGTATTACCGGGGATCCGGGGCCGCTGGCCACCCCCCTGTCGGGCCGGTCGTTTCCCGCCGATAACGTAAACGGCTAGGAATGGACGATCTCACCTTCAGCGCCCGGCGCGCCAGTGCGGCAGCCTCGGCGAGGAACTCGGAACCGGCCGACCTCGAGACACGCTTTCGAGGGCTGGTGCAGTCACCGCTGCGCGCCGGCATCCTTCGCTATCTCAGTGCCCGTCCGGAGGAGAGCTTCGACGTCGAGTCGCTGATGCAGACGTTCGGCCGGCTCCGGATGGACGTCGAAAACTGCGTCAAGGAGCTCGTGGACTTCGGCGTGGCTTACGCGATCGGCGGCACGCCCGTGAAGTACATCGCCGCGCGGCCGGTCAACGACGCGCTGGCCGAGCTGCTGGACCACTTCCTCGAGCGCCGCGCAACGGTCTCGACCGAGGATCAGTCGCCGTCGGTGCAGCGCTTCCGCGAAATGATCGGGCGCGACGAGAAGATGCTGATCGTCTTCGAGTGGATCCGGACGGCGGCCAAGTCCGACATCTCCGTGTTGATTCTCGGGCCGACCGGGTCGGGCAAGGAAGTCGTGGCTCGGATGATTCACGAGCTCAGCCCGCGCAGCGTGGCGAATTTCCAGGCGGTGAACTGTGCCGCGCTGCCCGACACCCTGTTCGAGTCAGAAATCTTCGGCTACGAAAAGGGAGCCTTCACCGGCGCCCACGATCGCAAGCCCGGGCGCCTCGAGCTGGCCAACGAGGGCACGTTGTTTCTCGACGAGATCGCCGACACGTCGCTCATCGCGCAGGCCAAGCTGCTGCGGGTACTCGAAGAGCGCCGTTTCGAACGGCTTGGCGGCAACAAGGCCATCACGGTCGATTTCCGGCTCATTTCGGCGACCAACCGGCCCCTCGAGCAGTTCGTGCGGGACGGCCGGTTCCGCGAGGACTTGTATTACCGCGTCAACGCGTTCGCCATCCGGCTGCCGTCGCTCCGCGAGCGACAGGTGGACATCCCCGTTCTCGGCCAGCGATTCCTGGCACGGTACTGCGCCGCCCAGGGCATGCCGCTCGACAGCAAGGCCTTCTCCCGTGAAGCGCTGGACCTGCTCGTGAACTATCACTGGCCGGGCAATATCCGCGAGCTCGAGAGCACGGTTTCCCGCGCAGCGCTGTCAGCGCCCGGGCGCATCATCCGCGGCACCGACATCGAATTTCTGCACGCCAACACGAGCGTGCCGGCGCCGACGGGCGACCGGATGCCTTCACTGGCCGAGGCCGAGCGCGCGCATATCGTGCGGGTGCTCGAAGCGGTACAGTGGAACAAGAAAGAAGCCGCAAGAGTTCTCGACATCAGCCGCGGCACCTTGTATCGCAAGATCGAGGAATTTCAGCTCGAGCCCGAATCGCGCCCCGGCGGGCGACGCAACCGCGAAGCTGAAACGACCACGTAGACCGCAGGTCGAAGGGGACATCGGAAGGCCCGCTGACGTGTCATTCAAGCATCCCCGGCCCCGGGTTGGGCGGTGTGGCCAGACGGCGAAGAAGTCCAACCGCATCCTATGAAGGAACTTCCTCTCGCTGCCCGGCTGTACGTCATCACCGTCATCATCGCCGGCGCGGTGGCTTTTCTCGTCTTCTTCCCGAACAGGATCGCGCACCCGGGCATCTTCGTCGCGCTCCTGCTCTGCTCGTCGCTGGCCTCGGCGCTCAAAGTCAACCTGCCGCTGGCCTCGGGCGGCTCCACGATGTCGGTATCGTACGCCGTGGACTTCGCGTCGCTCATGCTCCTGGGTGCCGACGAAACGATGCTCGTCGCCGGGACCAGCGCCTGGGCGCAGTGCACGTTCAAGACGCGCGCTCGCAGCGCGCCGTTCCGCACCGCCTTCAGCATGGCGTCCCTGGTGTTGACCGTGAAAACGGCCGGCTGGGTGTACATGCTGCTCGACGGACCGCCACCCTTCACGCCTTACACGCTGCTCACGATTCCAAAACCGCTGGTCGGGGCGGCCACCGCGTATTTCCTGTGCAACACGATTCTGGTCGCCACCGCGATTGGCCTGTCGACCAAGGGTTCCATCTCCGTCACCCGGGTTTGGAACGTTTGGAACCAGAACTTTCTGTGGAGCGCACCCAGCTACTTCTTTGGGGCCGGCGCGGCCGGCGTCGCGGCGGCCGTTGTCGAACGCGGCGGCTACTGGATGGCGCTGCTGACCGCCGCTCCCGTGTATCTGATCTACCGGACGTACAAGGTCTACATGGGACGCATTCAGGATCAACAGCGGCACGTGCAGCAGGTCTCCGATCTGCACCTCGCTACAATCGAGGCGCTCGCGCTCGCGATCGATGCGAAGGACCAGACGGCACAGAGTCACATCCGGCGCGTCCAGGTGTACGCGGCCGGCCTCGCCCGGGCGCTCGGCATGCCCGAGAACGAAATCCAGGGCGTGAAGACCGCGGCACTGCTGCACGACATCGGCAAGCTCGCGGTGCCCGAGCACATCCTGTCGAAGCCTGGACCGCTCACCCAGGAAGAATTCCAAAAGATTCGCATTCACCCCCAGGTGGGCGCCGAAATCATCAGCGGCGTGCCATTCCCGTATCCGGTGGCGCCGCTGATCTTGAGCCACCACGAGCGGTGGGACGGGAAGGGCTACCCGAGCGGCCTGAAGGGCGAAGAAATCCCGCTGGGCGCCCGCATTCTGTCCGTCGTCGACTACTTCGATGCCTTGATGTCGGAGCGGCCGTACCACAAGCCGATGACGTTCGACAAGGCGATCGGTCTGCTCCACCAGGAGAGTGGCAAGGCGCTCGATCCGCGCGTCGTCCAGACGTTCGTGGAACTTTATCCGGCGCTGACCGCCGAGGCCGAGGCCAGCCAGCAGCCGATGCGCAAGCTGACACGAATTTCGGCCGAGCCAACGGCGGCGCAGCCAGCGGTGGGCCTGGTCTCCGATTCGCATGCGCGGACGAACGTGTTCCAGGACATCGCGCTGGCACACCGCGAAATTTACGCTCTGTACGAAATCGCGCAGGCCCTCGGCAGCAGCTTGGGGGTGTCGGACACGATGGCGCTGATATCCTCCAAGCTGAGCAACATCGTGCCGTTCTCGTGCTGCGCTCTCTTTCTCTACAACGACGAAATGGAGACCCTGCGGTGCCGGTTCGCGACCGGCGTCGAATCCGAGGTCATCCAGACGCTGACCATCCGCAACGGACACGGGCTGACCGGGTGGGTGGCACGAAACCGGCGTCCCCTCGTCAACGCGCGACCGAGCGCCGACTTCGAGGCCGCCGGGCATCCGCCCGATCAGACATCGCTCCAGTCAGCGCTGGTCTGTCCGCTCGTCTTCAACGAGCGGTTCATCGGCGCCATCTGCGTTTACCACGTCGAGCAGACGGTCTACACCGACGACCATCGCCGGCTCCTCGATCGCATCTCCGAACAGGCAGCGGCGGTCATTTACAACTCGATGATTTTCGAACAGACGCAGGAGGATTCGCTCACCGACCCGCTGACCGGGCTGCCCAACACGCGGTTCATGTTCATGCACTTGACGCGGGAACTCGCCCGCGCCGAACGTCTCAAGTCGGAGGTGTCGTTGCTGGTGATGGACCTTGATAGCTTCAAGGACATCAACGACACCTACGGCCATCACATCGGAGATCGGGCGCTCAGGGACGTGGCAACCGTGTTGCGGGCGGCCATCCGACCCTACGACATCTGCGTCAGATACGCAGGGGACGAATTCATCGTCGTCCTCTCCGGGTGCGGCGGCGAGGAAGCGGAACGCAAACGTGGTGAGCTGCAGCACGCCGTCGATACGCTGTCGTTCGAGCCGCGCGCGGGCAAGATCCTGCCGTTGGCCATCAGCATCGGCGCGGCGATCTTCCCGCACGACGGCGATACTTACGAGGCGCTGCTCGCTACGGCCGACAGCCGCATGTACCGTGACAAGACGCGTCGCAAGCGCGTCGCGGGACGCGGGCCGTCGCCGCAGCCAAGCGCGGGGGATCAGCCGACCCTGTCCGACGTCGAGCTCAAGCGCGCGTCGGTGGGAATTCTCTGAGTCCAGTGACGGCCACTAGCCTTCATCAATCCAATCCGGTTTCGAGCCGGTCAGTCCCGCCCACACCAACGCGACCCCTGTGGCGCCCACGACCAGCCCCAGGCCATCGAGCCACCAGGCGGCGGGACGGCCGCTGAACTCGAGCCAGGCCGCAGGAGCGACCATCGCGAGGCCGACTGCAATCGCAAGGCGCCGATGCCGCACGAGCCTGAGGACGACACCGCGCGCGCGACGCACAGCCATGCGCTAGCATTATCCGACGTGGTCCTCACGCTTGATATCCGGGAAGTGCTTCCTGCCACGCCGCGTGCCCGCGTTGTCCGTCTCGATCTGCGCGGCGCCCCGTTCGAGTACCAGGCCGGACAAGCCGTCCTTGTGGGCTCCGTCGGCGGGTTGAAGCGCCCCTACTCGCTGGCCGCCCCGCCGGAAGAAGCGCGCCGGACCGGCTGCCTCGAGCTGCTCGTCGGCGTCGGCGAGAACGGAGCCCCCGGGCCGCATCTGACGCTCGACCCTGGGCATCTGGTCGCGGTGGAAGGGCCATTGGGATCCTTTACTTTCCCTCGCGAGCCGGCCGAACAGCGCTTCGTGTTCATTGCAGGGGGAACGGGCATCGCACCGCTGCGCGCCATGCTGCATCATGCGCTCAGCACCCCTCACGAGCACATCGGCCTCTTCTACAGCGCACGATCGCCCGATGAGTTCGCCTACGATGACGAGTGGCGCAGGCTCGCCCGGGACGGCCGGATCGAGCTGCGCCAGACCGTCACCCGCTCGGTCGGAGAGCGCTGGAGCGGTCCGCGAGGACGAATCGACCGCGCACAACTAGCATCGATGGTGCAGGATTCCGCGACTCTGTGCTTCATCTGTGGTCCACCGGCTTTTGTGGCGGACACCGCGGGCCTGCTCACCGACGTCGGTATTCCACCCTCGAGGATCAGGGTCGAGCAGTGGACCTGACGTCGCGGTGCGCTCACCCTGCGGCGATGTGATTCAGGCGGGCAGATTGAGTCCGGCTACGTTCCCATGATATGGAAGCCGGCATCGACCACCACGATCTCGCCGGTGATTCCACGGGACGCGGAGCTCAGGAGAAAGGTCGCTGTATCGGCCACCTCCCCGAGTTCGACGTTTCGTCCAAGCGGCGCGCGGTCACGATAGACCTGCAAGATGCTCGAGAACCCGGAGATACCGGAGGCCGCCAGCGTCTTGATGGGCCCCGCTGAAATCGCATTGACTCGGATGTTGGCCCGACCGAGGTCTGCAGCCAGATAGCGTACGGACGCCTCCAATCCGGCTTTCGCGACACCCATCACGTTGTAGTTCGTGAAGACACGTTCGCTGCCCAGGTAGGTGAGCGTGAGAATGCTTCCGCCTCCCCGTCGTTCCATCAGCGGCGCGGCGCCACGAGCGAGGGCGATGAGGGAATACGTGCTGATCTCGAGTGCCGTCCGGAATCCGACGCGCGAGGTCTGCACGAAAGGCGCCGAAAGCTCCTCGCGCGGAGCGTATGCTGCCCCGTGGACCAGAAAGTCGAGGCCTCCGAACTCCCGCTCGACCTTCACAAACACGTCGCCGATCTGGCCATCGTCGCCCACATCGCACGGTGCGACGAGCGTACCTGGCAGCGTGGCGGCCAACTCGCGAACGTTCTCTTCCAGCCGCTCTCCCTGGTAGGTCAAGGCGACGCGCGCGCCTGCCCTCGAGGCCGCTTCGGCGATCGCCCACGAGATCGACCGTTTGTTCGCGACACCGACGACGAGACCGACTTTGCCGGATAGATCACTCATGCTGTGAGGGCGATTGGCCACGCGTTACATCGGCCGCGCGGGCGGAGACTGATCACTTCGATCGTTTGCGGCCTGGGCCGTGGCGTCTCCCCTGGCGGGGAGCCATGGATCCTTGAGGCGGACGCCCGCTTCCATGGCGCTGGCCGGCATTCCGCGGTCCGCCGAAGCCGTTGCCGCTCGAGCGCTCGCTCTGAAACGGCTGCCCGCCGCGCTGATGGCGAGGGCGAAATCGGCCGGGACGCCCCCCGGCCGGATGGCGAATCGTGAACTCCGGGATCGGCCGCGCGGGCGGCGGCTGGCCTTCGCGGGGAAGCGAGGCGCGAATCAGCGGGCGATGCACCGGACCCTCGTCGTCGCGATTCCCCCGATCGTCATCCTCGGCTCCGCCGTCTGCGCCTTGATCGCTTTGCGAGCTCAGCGCAACGGGCGATTCCGGAACGTCCTGGCGTTCGTCGGTCACTGGACCACCTTCACGCTGCGCAGGCGTCTCCATCGTCTCGTGATCGTCATGCTCCTCGATCCGCTCGCCGCCAGCCTTCATCGACGTCGATCCCGACGGACTGACACGCTTCGGCGCATTGGCGGCAACCTGGGAATAGAGCGCTGCGGGAGAGTCGGCCTTGCGGCGCTGACGAGGGACCTTGGCGTGCTTGTATTCGTGCTCAGTGTCGCAGGTCGTGCAGCGCGTCTGCTTGACCTCGGCCCCAACCATCGCGACGATGGCATGGTTCGTCAGGCGCCGCTCTCGCGTGCAGTAATCATCCAGAATGTCACCAAGCCGAAGCTGGCGCTGTTGCATCCAAGAACTCCAAGGATCCGATGGAGGGGAAGGTACTGCGAAAGGCGGGCTCATCTTAGCAGAGCTGGTTCGGGCGAGGCAATACCGTCGGGCTCTACCCCGCCAACCCCTCCAACCAGCTCCCAACCTCCCTCAAACGGGCCTCGACCGCCGGCGGGGACGTCGATTGCGGAGTGCGCTTTCCCGACAGGGACGCACGCGGTGTGACTCTGGCAACCACGTCCTCGTCGAAGAGCTCACTGGCGGCGCGCCATTCATCGAGAGACAACGTTTCGAAATCCCTTCCCTCGCTATCCAGCTTGCGGACCAACGTCCCGACAACTTCGTGCGCCCGTCGAAACGGCATGCCCTTGCCCACGAGATAATCCGCCACGTCGGTAGCCAACAGCAATCCCGATGCCGCCGATTCGGCGCGCCCCCGCACGAGCGTCAGGCCGGCCACAACGGACTGGACGACGGCCAGCGATCCGGCCAGGGTGTCTTCGGCGTCAAACAGACCTTCTTTGTCCTCCTGCAGGTCCTTGTTGTACCCACTCGGCAGCCCCTTCATCACGGTCAGCATCGCGACCAGGTGACCTAACGCGCGTCCTGATTTGCCACGTACGAGCTCCAGGGGATCAGGGTTCTTCTTTTGCGGCATCATGCTGCTGCCGGTGCTGAGACGGTCGGACAGCTCGAAGAAACGGTGTTCGTCGCCTGAGAAGATGATCAGGTCCTCGGCCAACCGGCTGAGATGCACCATCGTGACAGTGCAGGCGTACACGAAGGACGCCGCAAAATCTCGATCGGACGAGGCGTCGATGCTGTTGGCGACGACGTGCGAAAAGCCGAGATCGAGCGCGAGCGCCTCCACATCGATTGGATAGCTCGTGCCTGCAATGGCTCCCGAGCCGAGTGGCAACACGTCGGCTTCAGCCCGAGCGGATGCGAGGCGCTCGAAGTCGCGCCGCAAAGCGGCGACATGTGCCAGATAGAAATGAGCGACGAGCACCGGCTGCGCCGGTCGGAAATGGGTGTACGAGGGCATAAGAGCGCCGTCAGCGCTCGACGCCTGCCGCCACAACGCTTCGATGAGGCCAGCCACGGCCCGCTGAAGAGCGGGGATGCGACGCCGCAAGTACAAACGCAAATCGAGTGAGACCTGTTCATTCCGCGACCGTCCCGTATGAAGCCGTCGTCCCGCGTCGCCAAGTCGTTCCACAAGCTTCCGCTCCACGAAGCTGTGGACGTCCTCGTCGCCGCCGGCCACGTAGTCGGGATTCGCGACGCCCTGTGAAAGGATCTCGCTGAGCGCCTGCTCGATCGCCTGCGCGTCGGTTCGTGTCAGTACGCCGGCCCTGGCGAGGGCCCTCGCCCATGCGAGGCTTCCCGCGACGTCGTCCTGGAAAAGGCGTCTGTCGAAGCGGAACGACGATCCGAATTCGAAGGCCGCAGCGTCGGGGGCTTCACCGAAGCGACCCGACCACAGCGTGGTCGGCGGTCGTTGATCGTCTGTCATGGGTCTCAGATTGTGGGGCCGCCCCCCTGGGTCATCTCCTGCCGGACCACGGTCGAGGACCGCACGGTTCGTTTTCCTGCGGACTCGGCCGTCGCGAGTACGACGTGACAGCCGCCTTTGAAAAGTCGGAGGCGGATGGTCCCGCTGACGCGTTGCTGGATCTTCTCGACACAGGCGTCAAGAGCTTCCCGCAGCGATGTGAACCACAATCCGCGGCTTATGACGTCACCGTACTCGATGCGCACCAGCCGCATGAAGCGGGAAGCTTCGGAGGACGTGACCATCTGCTGCAGCTCACTGTGCGCGCCGCGGAGGACCATCGCGGCCGGCGCCTCCCAAACCATCCGCCACTCCAACCCGGCCGCGCTGTGCCTGACCCTGGCGATGCGACCCACGCCGTGGGCCCCGGCGATGGTGCCGAGACTCGCGATGAGCTCGACGAAGGGCATCGTGACACCGTTGATGGCCGTCGGCATCCCCGCTTCAAAGGTCAGCTCGACGAAAGCTGGCTCGTCGGGGCAGTCGGCAGGGCGCCTGGTCAGGGTGTAGATGCTTTCCGGAGGCTCCGCCCACGTGACGTCGGCGCTTCTCCACTCGACCACCCGGCCCCACAGGTTCACGTCCGTGCGGTACGTCTCCTCCTGGTCCACGACACCGAGATCGTCAGAGTGCGCGAAGTCGACCGCCGTGGAGCGCACGGCATCGCGAAGCGGCCCGAGGATCGTCAGCGAGGGGTTGAGCGTGCGCGCGGCCACGTCGAGACGCGACGGATGGCTGGTTGTGCCGGCGAAACCGTAGGCGATGGCGTCGGCCTGTTCGATCGCGGCGAGTTCGACCAGCTTCTGGCCAATCAGCGGGCGCGCGAGCTCGGCGCTCGTCGGCGAGCCATGCTGGTCGAACGCGTCGGCCTTGAGAGCCGGAAGCACGAAGTCGCGCGCGAACTCATCGCGGACATCGAGCACGTGCGCGCGAACTGCCCCGCCCGCCAGGGCGCGGTCGCGCACCTCCTCGAGCGCGATGCGCTGACCGAGATCCAGTGTGACCGCCACGACCTCGACGCCGTAGGTGGCGGCAAGCCAGCCGACGGCAGCCGAGGCGTCGCTTTCACCAGAATACGCGAGCACGATCCTTCGCATGGTCAGCGCGATCTGGCGGCGTAGGTTTCGAGACGCCTGACGAGCGCCGCGGCCGGGCGCGCGCCGCGCGCGATGACGAGAATCGTGTCGTCACCGGCAATCGAGCCCACCGCCTCTCGAAGCTGCGCGCGATCAATCGCCTCGGCGAGCGCCTGCGCCTGTCCGCGTCCCGTCCGGACGACCACGAGCTGCTGCACGCGATCCAGGCTGCGCAGAAAGCTCGCGATGGCTCGCTCGAGGGCTGTGAGCGCCGTTTCCGGATTGGTGGCGTCCACGCCGGGCCGCTGATAGGCGCCGTCGCCGGCCCGCTTGACCAACCCGAGGTCAGCGATGTCGCGGGAGATGGTCGCCTGCGTGGCGTCGAATCCCCGTTGCCGCAGCCGGCGACGCAACTGCTCCTGACTGTGGAGCGGGTCGCGGTCGATCAGTTCCAGAATCACAGACTGACGGCGTGCCTTCATCTCGAGTGGATGATTATACATCGATTTTCCTTGCGCCAAACGACCAGACATGTATAATTATCCTTTTTTATGCATACCGTCACACCAGCCGGATCGCAGCCGGCGAGATCGGACGAGCGCGGGTCGTCACCGGGTGGAAAGAGTCCCGTGACGGCCGGCACGCGCGTGGCCGTGGCCGGCGCCACCGGCTACACCGGCCAGGAGCTCCTGCGGCTGCTCGGTCGCCATCCGGCGGTCACGGTCACCGCGGCGACGTCCTCCGGGACGAGCGGCACCGCGCTGCGACGTCTGCCGGCGCTCGCCCGAATCTGGGATGGGGAGATCGTGCCTCTCTCCACCGATGGGCTCGCCGGCATGGCCGATCTGATCTTCCTGGCGCTGCCCGACAAGGCAGCGGCCGAGATCGCCCCCTCGCTCGTCGACGCGGGCGTGCGCGTCATCGACCTCTCCGGCGCCTTTCGCCTGCGCGACGAGACGGCGCGCGCGCGCTGGTATCCCGAAACTCATGCCGTCCCCACGGGTGTGGCGTACGGTCTCACCGAGCTCGATCGCACGAACGTTCGGGCCGCGCGCCTCGTCGCCAATCCGGGCTGCTACCCGACGGCCTCGCTGCTGGCACTCGCCCCCCTTGTCGCCGCCGGCCTGCTTCTCGCCGACGCCGACATCATCGTCGACGCCAAGTCGGGCGTGTCCGGAGCCGGAAAGACGCCGACGGAGCGGACACATTTCTCGGAGTGTCATGGCAATCTGTCCGCGTACGGCGTGTTCAACCATCGGCACGCGGCCGAAATTGAACAGGGGCTGCGTGGATCCGCGAATCTCACGTTTACGCCTCACTTGGTGCCACTCGACCGGGGCCTGATGGCAACGATCTACGTCCGCGTCGCCCCTGGAACGACCGAGGCGGCCCTCGGCGACTTGTATGAGGGCGCGTACCGCAACGAGACGTTCGTGCGCCTCACCGGGGGCGCCATGCCCGAGATCAAGCAGGTCGCGCATACAAACTTCTGCGACATCGGCTGGCGCGTGGACCCCTCGGGCCGTGCCATTCTCGTCTCGGTCATCGACAACTTGCTGAAGGGGGCGTCGGGGCAGGCGGTCCAGAACATGAACGTCATGCTGGGGCTCGACGACCGAACAGGTCTGCTGTGAGCTCTGTGAGTCTTGTCCTGAAATTCGGCGGCGAACTCCTCGAGGATCGGGTTCGCCTCGACACTGTCGTCTCCGCCGTGGCACGGGTCGCCCGTGAAGATCCCCGGTTCGCGGCGGTCGTCGTTCACGGCGGCGGCAAAGAAATCGACCGCGCGCTGAAGGCAGCGGGCATCGAGACGCGTCAAGTCGACGGCTTGCGCATTACAGACGAAGCGACGCTGGACGTGGTGGTTGGAGTATTGGCCGGATCCATCAACACACGGTTGGTTGCCGCATTGACCGCGGCGGGAGTCCGAGCCGTCGGATTGACCGGTGCAGATGCGGGTTGCGGGTTGTCGGACCCGGCGCCAATCCACCAGGCCGTCGACGGCCGCTCCGTGGACCTGGGACGCGTCGGCATTCCGAATTCCTCGTCGGATACGACCCTTCTGGCCACACTCCTCGGCAACGGGTTCCTGCCGGTTGTCGCCTGCATCGGGATGACGCGCAACGGCGATCTGCTGAACGTCAACGCCGACACACTGGCCGGCCATCTGGCGGCACGGCTCGGGGCGAACAGGCTGGTCATCGCGGGAACCACCGCTGGCGTGCTGGGGCCGGATGGGTCGACGCGGGCTCTGCTGGACCAGGCGGCGATTGAGCGGCTGGTCTCAGACGGCACGGCAACGGCGGGCATGGTCGCCAAGCTGCGTGCCTGCGAGCAGGCGGTAGCCGCCGGCGTGGGAGATGCCGTCATCATCGATGGTCGCGATGACTCGGCAATTGTCGCCGCGGCCAAGGGCGAAGTACCGCCCGGCTCGACGCGAGTCACGGGGCGGAACACGTACGCGGGCGATCGGCTACCGGAGAGCGTGCGCCGCTAGCAGCCCGACTGAGAGAAGGAGCGGGGGGCTTCACGCCCTCCGAGACATATGGAGAGCACAACCATCGACGAGATTCAGGCGCTCGAATCGCGACACGTTCTGCAGACCTACCGGCGTGCGCCGATCACGTTCGTGCGCGGCCAGGGCGTGAAGTTGTACGACGCCGAGGGACGCGAGTACTTTGATCTGCTGTCGGGCATTGGCGTCGCTTCTCTCGGGCACGGCCATCCCGGCCTTGCGCGAGCGATCGCAGAACAGGCGCAGACTCTCATCCACACCTCCAATCTGTTCTACCACCCCTACCAGGGGCAGCTCGCCGAACGTCTGGCGAGCCTGTCGGGGCTGCCGCGCGCCTTCTTCTGCAACAGCGGGACCGAGGCCGTCGAGGCCTGCCTGAAGTTCGCGCGGCGGTATTGGTATACGCGCGGCGAACCGCGCGCCGAAATCATCGCCCTGGAAAACTCTTTTCACGGACGAACGTTCGGGGCGCTGTCCGTGACGTCCAACGAACACTACCGCACTCCGTTCGAACCGCTGGTGCCCGGCGTTCGCTTTGTCCCGGCCGACGACCCGAAAGCATTGCTGGCTGCTGTCTCCCAAGCGACAGCGGCCATCATCGCGGAGCCGGTGCAGGGCGAGGGTGGAGTTCGTCCGCTGACCCCGGCTTTCGCCTTGGCCATCATCGAGGCCTCGTCACGGACCGGCGCCCTCGTGATTGCCGATGAAGTGCAGAGCGGGCTGGGGCGCACCGGTTACCCGTTCTACGGACCGGTCCTGGGTCTCCACCCGCACCTCATCTCCATCGGGAAGGCGCTCGGCGGCGGCGTGGCGGTCGGCGCAGCGCTGGTCAGCCAGGAGGTGGCCGACACGATTGCCTTCGGAGACCACGGCAGCACGTACGGCGGGAACCTGCTGGCGTGTCGAGCCGCTCTCTGCTTCCTCGACGAGCTCGACCGCGGCGGACTGCTCGCTCGCGTGGCCCGGGTCGGCGACCATCTGGAGCGGGGCCTCCGCGCGATGGCGTCGAAACATCCCTTGATCAAAGAAGTGAGGGGCGCGGGTTTGATGTGGGGCCTCCAGTTGACGCGTGACGCCACGCCGGTCGTCGAGCAGGGTCTGGCACGGGGCGTCATCGTCAACCGCACGGCGGAAACGGTCGTGCGGTTGCTGCCGGCGCTGGTGATTACCGAGACGGAGATCGACGAGGCACTCGGCCGTCTCGACGCGGCGTTTTCCGCCGTAGGAGCCGCTGAATGAAACCACGAAGTGCCGTCATGCTGCGCTCGGCGACGACCTCCGAAGCACGAGCGCTCCACACCCTGATTTCCGCCAACCTCGAGGAGGGCCACCTGCTGCCGCGGACGCTCGGCGAGCTGAAGATCCACGCCGGTCGATTCGTGGTGGCGACGCGCGGCCGTCGCATCGTCGGCTGCGCCGAGCTGGCGGCGCTCAGCGCGCACGTTGCCGAGGTGCGCTCACTGGTCGTCGACCCTGGCGAACGCGGCCACGGCGTCGGGACGATGATCGTCGACGAACTGCGCCGGCGTGCGCGGGCCGAAGGCTTCGACAAGCTGTGTGCGTTCACGCATGCCCCGGCCTACTTCATTCCGATGGGATTCTCGATCGTTCCACACACCTGGCTGCTCGAGAAGGTGACGACCGACTGCGTCAAGTGCCCGCTGTTTCGCCAGTGCGGACAGTACGCGATGGTGGTCCCGATCGACTCGGCCTACGAGGGAGACCGCACACCGGCGCACGAGCCCGCGGTCGGCCGTTACGCATGAGCGCGAGTGTCGGAATCGGCGGCATCACGACCCCCCTGGGCTATCGCGCGTCTGGTTCGAGTGCAGGCATCAAGGCGAATCGCGGCCTCGATCTCGCACTGCTGGTTTCAGACACTCCCGCCACCGCAGCGGCAGTGTTCACGATCAATCGCGCTCAGGCTGCGCCCGTCATCGTCTCGCGCGAGCATCTGAAGACGAGCGGTGGCACGGCCCGCGCCATCGTGGTGAACAGCGGATGCGCGAACGCATGCACCGGGGAGCAGGGATTGAAGGCGGCGTACGAGATGGCCGCCCAGACGGCCGCGCTCGTGAACTGCGCCGTTCCCGAGGTGCTCGTGGCGTCTACCGGTGTCATCGGGGTGGCGCTGCCGATTGAGAAGATCTGCGCGGCGTTGCCGGCCGCCGTGCGCGGTCTCGCCAACGACCAGGGATCGGCCGCCGCCCGGGCCATCATGACGACGGATCCGTTTCCTAAAGAAGCCGCGACGGAAGTGCGACTGGGCGGCCGTCAAGTGCGGATTGGCGGCATGGCCAAGGGATCCGGGATGATCGAGCCCATGATGGCCACCATGCTCGGCTTCATCACCACGGACGCTGCCGTGCCTCAGCCGCTTCTCGCCCGCGCTTTGCGTGAAGCCGTGGACGAGACGTTCAACGCGATCACGGTGGATGGTGAGTGCTCGACCAACGACTCGGTCATGCTGCTGGCGAATGGCGCTGGCGGCGCCCGCGTGGACGAGAGCTCTTACGTCGCGTTCATGCAGGGATTGCGCGCCGTCTGTCACGAACTGGCGCTCGGTATCGTTCGGGGCGGCGAGGGTGCGACCAAACTCGTGACCGTCACGGTGTCGGGCGCCGCGTCCGCCGCCGAGGCGCGGAAGGCGGCAAAAGCTATCGCCAACTCGCTGCTCGTCAAGACGGCAATCCACGGCGGCGATCCCAACTGGGGCCGGCTCATTGCCGTCGCCGGGCGCTCGGGCGTCGCGTTCGACCTGTCCCGGGCGGCGGTGATGATTGGTCCGACGATGCTGTTCAAGGACGGACAGCCCCACGACGAGGCGGCTGACGAAGCGGCGACGTACCTCAAAGGCACCGATATCGCGCTGTCGGTGGATCTCGGTGCCGGCCCGGCGTCCTCCACCGTGTGGACCTGCGACCTCAGCGCCGAGTACGTCCGGATCAACGCGGACTACAGAACCTAGCCATGCCAGACGCTGCCCTTGCCCACCCGAAGGACTTCCTGTCGGTCATCGATTTCGACGCCCTCGAGTTCGAGCGCTGCCTCGAACTCGCACTTCAGATGAAGGCGGAGCGCCCCCTCGGGCCCAAGGCCGGAACCTCAGCGGCTCTCGCCGGACGTCACGTGGCGATGCTCTTCGAGAAACCCTCACTCAGGACGCGCACCACCTTCGAAATCGCGGTCCGCGAACTGGGCGGCGACGTGATCGCGCTGCAATCCGACGCAGCACTCGGTTTGCGTGAGCCGATCGTCGACGTCGCCAGAAATCTGGAGCGCTGGGTGCACGCGGTGGTCATCCGGACGTTTTCCCAGCAAACGCTCGAAGAGTTTGCGTCAGCGGCCAGCCGGCTGCACGTCATCAACGCGCTCAGCGACCAGCAGCACCCCTGCCAGGCGATTGCCGACTTCGTCACGCTGAAAGAACGATTCGGCACGCTGACCGGCCGCACGCTGGCGTTCGTGGGCGACGGCAACAACATCGCCGCCTCGCTCGCGCACGCGTCGGCGCTCTGCGGCGTCCACTGTCATCTTGCCAGCCCCCGAGGATACGAGCTGCCGTCATCAATCGTCCAGCAGGCGGCGAAGGCCGCGATGCACGGCGCACGGTTGCGGCTGTTCACCGATCCGACGGCCGCGGTTCGCGGCGCTGATGCCGTGTACACTGATACCTGGACCTCGATGGGACAGGAAGCCGAAGCGGACGTGCGTCGGAGTGTGTTCGCCCCGTACCAGGTGACCAGCGCGCTCATGGCCGCCGCCAAGCCCGATGCGCTCTTCATGCACTGCCTGCCGGCCCACCGGGGCGAAGAGGTCACGGCAGAGGTTTTCGAGTCGCCGGCGTCTGTCGTGTTCGACCAGGCGGAGAATCGGCTTCACGGACAGAAGGCTCTTCTGTCGATGCTGCTCGGCTAGATGGATCCTGCCCCCTGGCTTTCTCACTACGACCCTGACGTCCCGGCAACTCTCGAACCCTACCCGAACCGAACGCTTCTCGACTACCTCGCCGACAACGTCCGCGAGCGTCCAGGGCAGCCAGCGCTCTTGTACAAAGGAGGCACGCTCAGCTATCAGGCGCTCGATCAACTGAGCGACGCGTGCGCAGCCGCCTTCCAGTCGCTGGACGTCAAGCCGGGAGATCGCGTCGGTCTGCTCCTTCCCAATTGCCCGCAGTTTTTCATCGCCGAGCTCGGTTCCTGGAAGCTCGGCGCCATCGTGGCGCCCCTCAATCCAATCTACGGAGAACAGGAGCTCGAGGCGCCGCTTCGCGACCAGGGGATCAAAATCATCGTCACGTTGACCCGCTTCTACCAGCGGGTCAAGCGCGTGCAGCCGCGGACTCCGCTGGTGCGGGTCGTCGCGACCAACATCAAGGACCACTTTCCGCCGCTGCTGAAACTGCTGTTCACCCTTGTCCGCGAAAAGCGAGACGGAGATCGGGTCACGCTCGCGCCGGGCGACCGCGATTTCAGCGCTCTACTGCGCGAACATCGCGGCCGGCCTTTCGACCGCGCGGTCGTCACGCCCGAGGATGACGCGGTCCTGTTGATGAGCGGCGGGACGACCGGCTCTCCCAAAGGAGTCGTCGGCAGGCATCAGGCCTATGTCATCGCCGGTCTGCAGGAAGGCGCCTGGCTGCAATCGGTGATCAGTCGCGAACGCGACGTTTTCATGCTGCCGCTGCCCATGTTCCACGTGTACGGAAACCTCGGTGTGCAGTCCCTCGCGTTCATCAACGGGAGCGCGATGGCGATCGTCCCGAACCCGCGTGATATCGCCGATGTGATTCGGACGATTCGCCGGGTCAAGCCGGCTTTCTTCGTGGGTGTGCCGACGCTGTACATCGCACTGTTGAATCACCGGGACGTTCAGCGCGGGAAAGTCGACTTCAAGTCGATCAAGGTCTGTCTGTCCGGCGCGGCGCCGCTTCTCGCCGAGACGAAGAACCGCTTCGAATCGATGACCGGTGGCCGACTCGTCGAAGGATATTCTCTGACCGAGGCCATGATGGCTCTCTGCGTCAATCCCGTGAAGGGTCCGAACAAGATCGGGTCGGTAGGAATGCCGCTCCCGGACGTTCAGGTGCGGATCTTCGACAGCGACGAAGGGATCAGAGAAATGCCGCCCGGCGAAGTCGGCGAGATCGCGTTCTCCGCGCGCCAATTGATGCGTGGATACTGGAACCAGCCCGACGAAACCTCCAGCATGCTTCGTGAACACCTCGACGAGTCCGGCGTCAGGCGCTGGCTCCACACCGGCGATCTGGGATATATCGACGTTGAAGGCTACGTTTTCATCGTCGATCGCAAGAAAGACCTCATCAAGACGAGCGGCTTTCAGGTGTGGCCCCGGGAGGTCGAAGAGGTGCTGGCCGCTCACCCAGCGGTGGCCGAAGTCGGCGTGGCGGGCATCGCCGATCGCGTCCGGGGAGAAGCCGTCAAGGCCTGGGTCGTCCTCCGCGCAGGTAAAGCTGTGACGGATCAGGAGCTGCGGTCCTTCTGCCGCGACCGTCTCGCACCCTACAAATCACCGTCGCATATAGAGTTCCGGACAGAGCTGCCCAAGACGATGGTCGGCAAAGTCCTCCGACGGGCGCTGAGGGATGGACAGGCGTAGACGGACGAGGTACGGATTGCAACAAGTGGGTACGAACGTTTCAGCGGCGGCGATCTATACTAGGGCACCTTACGGATTCCTTTAGGAGGATCTATGCGTAGATTCGGTTTGTCGATGCTGGCGGTCGTAGTCGCCTTTGGGGTCAACCTGCTGGCGGCCAACGAGAAGCCGTCGGATGCGATGAAAGCGGTCATGAACGCGAATGCTGCCGCGAATGCCGCCGTCAGGGAAGCGCAGAAGGCCAACAATTTTGACGCGGCCCTCGCCACGGTCGCCACTTACAAGGCGAACTACGCGTACATCGATGCGTTCTTCACCCACAAGAAGGTCGATGCCGCGGCGCAAATGGCAAGGAACGGTGCGAAAGCGGCGCTCGAGCTCGAAGCGGCCGCGACGAAGAAGGATGCGGCGGCGCTCGAAAAAGCGGTGGCCGGCGTGACGGGCACTTGCGGCGGCTGCCACAAACAGTACCGCGAACAGCTGCCGGACAAGACCTACGAGGTCAAGCTGCCGTAGTCGGTAGTCCGCGCTCCCGCTGATTAGTGACGATCTCGCGGCGGCCGCCGTCTGGAATCCAGATCCAGACAATCGCCGCCGCGAGAAACGCCGCTCCGCTGACCAGAAAAGCGACGCCGAACCCGTGCGTCGCCGCCAGAGACCCGACTACGAACGGGGCCGCGGCGCTCACGAGCCGACCCGTGTTGTACGTAAACCCCTGCGCTGTGGCGCGAACGGGCGTCGGATAGAAATCGGCCGTCACCGCGCCGAAACCGCTGAAATATCCCGTCCCGAAAAAAGCCACGAGCGGACCGAGCACCAGCAGAAGCGCCGGGTCGCGCACCAGCCCGTAAATCGGCAGCAGCACGCTCGCGCAGATCACGTAGAAGACATACGCGCGCTTGCGTCCGATGCCGTCGGCGAAGAACCCGAAGCTGACGTAACCGAACCACATCCCGACCTGCATGGCGATGACGAACAGCGACATCGTCGACGAGGTGAGGCCGATGCCGCCCTCAGCCGGTGACAAACGAAGATACGCGGGCACCCAAGCGTTCAGCCCCCACCAGCCGAACAAGGTGAAGGCATTCATCAGCGTGAGGACCAGAGTGAGCTGACCGACTGGTGGGGCAAAAATGGCGCTCATCCGGCCGCGATCGGCTGGGACGCTCGAGCGCCAGAGCGACGATTCTTCGACGCCGTGTCGGATCCAAATCGTAAAGAGGGCTGGCAGGACGCCGACGAAGAAAACACCCCTCCACCCCCAGTACGGCAACACGAGCATGTTGACGAGCGCGGCCGCGCCGTAACCGATCGCCCACGAGCTCTGAACGAAAGCCAGCGCCTTTCCGCGATGCGCAGGCGGGAACCATTCCGAGACGAGCGCCGCTCCCGTGGCCCACTCGCCTCCCATGCCCAGGCCGACAAAGACCCGGAACACGGCGAGCTGCAGCGCCGATTGAGCGAAGCCGCACGCCGCGGTGAAGATCGAATACAGCAGAACCGCGGCCATCAGCGCCCGTTTCCGACCAAATCGATCGGCGAGCACGCCAAAGCCGATACCGCCGACGGCGGCGCTGACGAGCGTGAGCGAGCCGAGCATCCCCGCAGCCGACAACGAGAGATTGAGCGTTGGATCCTCGATGAGGGAAGCCACCACGATCGCAAAGAGCATCACGTCGAACGCGTCCAGCATCCAGCCCAGTGACGCGGCCATGAATGCTCTGCGCGCCCGACGATCGGCGGCGTGCCACCAGTCAAGCCACACGGC
>Ga0247825_10000043_pt1 | contig 67943 bp, 54 predicted proteins | sample 13C_Vanillin_Day_FD_194413 | JGI IMG/M metagenome (GOLD analysis project Ga0247825, IMG submission 194413) | Soil microbial communities from agricultural site in Penn Yan, New York, United States - 13C_Vanillin_Day48 | ecosystem: Environmental > Terrestrial > Soil > Agricultural land | place...
GGCGCGAACGCGGAATCTGTCCGGCGCCGAAGCGGCGAAACTGAATGCGGGCACGAACCAGCAGACGCTGACCGTTCACGCTGGGAAGCCGCTCACGGAAAGCTCCGAGAGCGGCTCGTAACGCTTGAGGCTCAGACGCGTGCGCCCGGAGTGAGTCGATTCAACCCAACGGGGCTATTTGCCGGGCACGAATCGATCGAGGCACTCATAGGGGTGCACGCTGTTCTCGGGCTTCCACACGAAGTACCGCTTCAGCTCGAAGGGCTGGGTGAAGTTGACCGGGTCCGTCGTCGTTAACGTGTAGTCCAGACGCGTGTAGTCGGCGTTCGGGATGAACCGCTCGACCGTCTTGATCTGATCGCTCTGCGGCGTCCCCTCGTGGTCGAAGTAGCCAGCCGCAATGTGGTCGGTCTCGACCACCAGCGTCGTACCTTCCCAACGGCCGCGGGAAAATCCATACAACGTGTGCCGGGCCGGAGCCACGGCCTTCGGATTCATGTGGATCGTGCGCACCGTGTCGTACTCCTCGAGCCGCATGATGATCGTGTCGCCCTTCCTGCTGAAGTCCATAGGCAACGGAGAAATCATGATTAACGGTGTGCCCTTCGTGCCGCACTTCAGCAGGCTGTTGTCGCGCGGATTCCATTTCGCGAGGCCGGCCTTGCCGGCGGCGGTCAGCGGATAACCGCCCTTGAACATCGGGAACGCGGCCGGGTCGCTCATGATCGTGGACCAGACGCGGAACAGACCCTCGGCTCTGGCTTTCGCGGCAGCGAGATCGGAAGTGTTCTTGACGGCTCCGAGCACCCTGCCGGCCTTCCCGGCCGGGAAGTACGCATTCGCCGATCCGAAATTGAACTCGTAGCCGTTGGGCAGCAGCAGGCTGCGGGCAAGAATCTCGGGCCGGTTGCGCATCGAGGGCGAGCCCGCGATGGTCACCCGATCGCCGACACGGACCGGGCTTCCATCCACACCGCGATTCCTCAGAATGCTGATCGACGCGGTTTCTGCGTCCCACACAGTTTCCTTGCCTTTGTCGTCCTTCACGGCCAGGAGGATTTGTCCGTGCGGATTGCGCCATGACACGGCTTTGATGACCCCGCTGACTTCGATCGTCTTCCTCGAATCGAAGATACCGGCCTGACTGTGATGTGCGTGAGCAACGCTCACACACACGGTGAGGCCCAGGAACAGACTCACAAGCCGCACGGTGCGTTGCATATTCTCATCTCCTGAAACCGGTGGATCGTGGCGATGTTCGATGGTCAGAGTATAGGCGTTCACGTGCATGGATGAGCTTTCGTTTGGGCTGATCGATGTCACGATCCCGGAGTGGGACGTGAGCGATGAGCGAGACAAAGAAGCAAGCAGGCGTCGACCTGACGCAAGGGGTGGCGGCCTCGACACTCGTTGAGGGCGGCATGATTCTGGGGCGCGTCGGCAAGAAGGAGGTGGTGCTGGCGCGTTCGGGCGATGAGGTGTTCGCCGTTGGCGCGCACTGTGCGCACTACCGCGGCCCGCTCGTGGAGGGCCTCATCGTCGGCGACACGGTGCGCTGTCCGTGGCATCACGCCTGTTTCAGCCTCCGCACGGGCGAGGCGCTCCGGGCGCCGGCGCTCGATCCGATTGCCTGCTGGCGCGTGGATCGCGAGGGGGACCAGATCTTCGTCCGCGAGAAACTGCCGGCGGCGCCAGCCGCCGACGCGACTTCTACCCGCGACATGCCCTCGTCCATCGTCATCATCGGCGGAGGTGCGGCGGGCGTGGCCGCCGCCGAGATGGTGAGACGCAACGGCTACGACGGTCCGGTCACGCTGATCAGCGCCGACGCCGACCCGCCGGTTGACCGTCCAAACCTGTCGAAGGATTACCTCGCCGGCGACGCGCAGGACGACTGGATTCCGCTCTGGCCGAATGACTTCTACGTCGAGCACCGCATAGACCTGGTTCTCAGCAGGCGGGTGGCGTCGATCGACACGGCGCAACGGATCGTACGGCTGGAAGACGGATCGCAGCGGCAATACGGATCGCTGCTCCTCGCCACCGGCGCTGATCCCGTGCGACTGCCGATCCCTGGTGCTGATGACGATCGAGTTCGATACTTGCGGTCCTTCGCCGACAGCCGCGCGATCATCGAACGCGCCGCAACAGCCAAACGTGTCGTCGTGGCCGGCGCCAGCTTCATCGGGCTGGAAGTCGCGGCCTCACTGCGGGCCCGGGGCATCGACGTCGATGTGGTCGCGCCGGAGAGCATGCCGCTCGAGCGTGTGCTCGGCAATGACGTGGGCCGGTTCATTCGATCGCTGCACGAGGCGCAGGGCGTCACATTCCACCTGGGTCAGACAGTGGCGCAGATCGATGGCCGCACCGTGACGTTGAGCGGCGGCAGTTCCATCGACTGCGATTTCGTTGTCATGGGCGTCGGCGTCAAACCGGTCGTGGCAATCGCGGAACAGGCCGAGCTCGCCATGGACCGCGGCATCTCGGTCAACGAATACCTGGAGACGAGCGCGCCCGGCGTGTACGCAGCCGGCGACGTTGCACGATGGCCGGACCCTCATACGGGTGAGCGCATCCGCGTGGAGCACTGGGTGGTCGCCGAACGCCAGGGGCAGACGGCTGCCCGCAACATGCTCGGCGCCCGCGAGCGGTTCGACGCGGTGCCGTTCTTCTGGAGCCGTCATTACGACGTCACAATCAACTACGTCGGCCACGCCGAGAAGTGGGACGAGATTTCGATTGACGGTTCGCTCGAGGGGCTCGACTGCTCGGTGGAGTATCGGCACGGCGGCAAAACGCTGGCGGTCGCAACCATCGGGCGCGATCGAGCGAGCCTGGAGGCGGAAGCCCGGATGGAGCGGATCGGCTAGAGTCAGAGCCCTTACTTCCTGCCCCGAGAGCTGCGGACACCGGGCGTGTATGGAAGGAAGGTGCCTATGCCCCTCAGCCTCCCCGAGCGCGCGTCCTACGAGTTCCTGAAGAAGCTTGCGAAAGAGCGGCTTGCCGTATTGCGCGCGGCAGATCCCGCGGCCAGACTGTCGTCGGCACAGCTCGCGATCGCACGGGAGTATGGATTCTCCAGCTGGCGCGCGTTGAAGGCGGAGATCGACCGCCGCCGTGAGCCGCACATCGCAGAATTCATGCGCGCGTGCACGGCCGGTGATGTCAATGCCCTCGTGGAGCTGTTGAAGAAGGAGCCCGGTCTTGCTCGTGAGAAGGTTGCGGCTGGCAGCACGGGATTGCACCTTGCGGTGCGACATCCGGACGCGCTGCGCCTGCTGCTGCAACACGGCGCGGATCCGAACATTCGTGACGAAGGCGACAACGCCAGCCCGCTGCATTTCGCGGCGGCGCGGAGGAACCTCGAGAGCGTCCGTCTGCTTCTGGATGCGGGTGCTGACGTCCACGGTGCCGGCGACCTGCATCACGGCAACGTGATTGGATGGGCGGCAGCGAAAGGGAACGACGCTGTTGTGGATCTGCTGCTGGCGCACGGGGCGAAGCACCACATCTTTTCGGCAATGGCCCTTGGCGACCACGGCCTGGTTGAGCGGCTCGTCGAGGAGGATCCGGATTGCCTGTCGCAACGGCGCTCCCGGTTTGAATGCGGGCAGACTCCCCTGCACGCCGCGTTCGCGCCACCCGACGGTCTGGGCTTTCTGACCGGTGAGCCCGACTACACCCTGCTCGCGCTGTTGATCGACCTTGGCGCGGACGTCGAGGCAAAAGACGACAAAGGTCGGACGCCGCTCGACGTGGCGGTGCTCCGCGGCGACACCGAGGCGGCTCGTCTTCTCAGAGCAGCAGGCGCCATCGAACCCGAGCCTGCGGCACGATCGGGCGACGAGAAGGAGCTCGCGCGACTGGCGGATTCTGTGAGGAAAAGCGATCCCATGTTCGCTGTTCAGGACATGAGGGCGACGTTGCAGTGGTACCGGGCGATCGGCTTCACCGTCACCGATGAGTACGAGGATTCCGGCGACGTCATCTTTGCAAGGGTGTCATTCGGCAAGTGCGAGTTCACGCTGAGCCCGGGCGCCACCACCGGACCGCGAGACGTGAGCCTGTGGTTCTACACGAACCGGGTCGAGGAGTTGTATCGACAGCTCAGGAACACCCCCGGGGTCCCGTTCGACGAAGACCTGTACACGCCGTTCTATGGAGGGCAGGAGTTCAGCATTCGGGACATCAACGGCCTGAAACTGATCTTCCTGCAGCCGCCCTGGCTGGCGGCGTGATCATGCCGGAGTGGATGGCAGCGTGACCCCGCTTGCCTGGCTGGCGCTTGCCGCCGCCGGTCTTCTTGTCCTCGTTGGTGCGGTCAGGGAGACCCGGCGACGACGCATGGACCAGCTGAATGCGACCTGGGGTGTCCAGTCACCGCGCGAGCACCGGATGGAAGAGATCGCCCGGTCGCATCGTTCACGTCTCGCGGCGCTCGGTGAGCCACTCGCACTCGATGACCGCACATGGAATGACCTCGTACTCGACGACGTCTTCCGGCGCGTCGATCACACGGAGAGCACTCTTGGACGGCATGCCCTGTATCACCGGCTTCGAGTTGCGCATACCCTGGAATCGCTGCCTGCCTTCGAAGCGCTGGTGACCCGCGTGAGCTCGGATGTCGCGTTGCGTGTGCGTGCGCGGCTCGCACTCGGACGCCTCCGCGATCCGCACGGATACGATCTCTGGTGGCTCAGCCGGCCGGACGCCGTTCAGCTGCCTCGGTGGTACATCGCGTTTCCGATCCTCACGGTCGCGACGCTCGTGATGATTCCGCTGGTGGCCCTGCGCCCTGACCTGTTCCCGGCGCTGCTTGGACCGCTGGCCCTGAGCTTCCTGCTGAATCTGGCAACCGTAAAGACAATCAACAGCGTCTCGAACGCGTTCCGACAGATTGCGCCTCTCGTCGCCACGGCACAGGAGCTGGCGTTCGCTCACGGCGACGACATCGACGCGATCGTCGCGCCGATTCGACGCCACACCCGCGATCTGCTGTCGCTGAAAACGATCGCGCGCTGGATCTCGGCCGATCCGCTGATGCTGTCAGCACGGTCGAACATGCTTGCCGTGATGCTCGCGGACCTCGCGTCCAGCGTCTACGACTACGTCAACCTCGTCCTGCCGCTGAACGCGGCGGGCGTGTACCTGGGAGTCGATCGTCTTCGAAAGAACGCGACCGCCCTCCTGGACGTTGTGGCGGCGATCGGTGAGGTGGATGCCGCCCTGAGCGTCGCCTCCCTGCGCGCGGGCGCGACTGGCTGGAGTCGTCCGGTGTTCAGCCCCCTGCCGTCAGCGATGGCAATCACGGACGCCGTCCATCCACTGGTGACAGACGCCGTGCCCAACTCTCTGGTGATTCAACCGGCCGCTGGAATGCTGGTGACCGGCTCGAACATGTCAGGCAAGTCAACGTTCCTGCGGACGGTCGGCGTGACGACGGTCATGGCGCAGAGCCTGCACACGTGCTTCGCTGCCTCCTACGCTGCTCCATTGCTCACGGTGCGAAGCTGCATCGGGCGCGCCGACGATCTCCTCGCCGGCAAGAGTTACTACCTGGTCGAAGTGGAAGCGCTGCTGGCACTGGTCCGCGCGAGCACATCACCCACGCCGCACATGTTTCTGCTCGACGAGATGTTCCGAGGCACCAACGCGGTTGAACGCATCGCGGCGGGACAATCGGTGCTCGTCGAGTTCATTCAGCATGGCCGGCCGCACGTCGTGATTGCAGCAACCCACGACACCGAGCTGGTGGACCTGCTGACCGGACTCTATGCCCCGTGTCACTTCGGCGATAACCTGACCGACGAGACGCTCACGTTCGACTATCGCCTGCGCTCCGGCCGCGCGACGAGCCGGAATGCCATCGCGCTGCTTCACCTCAATGGCGCGCCGTCCGCGCTCGTGGAACGGGCGCTGGCATCTGCTGCAGATCTGGATCGGCAGAAGGCTCGCTGATGCGAATCGGCACCTCCTGAATCGCGTTGTTACCGTACCCCAGCCGGTTCCACTCGGCGCGGTCGGGCTGCGTCCGGCCGGCAAGATCGGTCGCCCGCGCCCGAAGCACCAGCGGACCCGGCGCTTCGACGCGCGTAATCAGCTCCCACCACTGCCAGCTGTGGCGATTGCGCTCGCTCACGAGCCGCGCCTCCTGCCAGTCGCCGCCGTTCACGCTCACGTCGACACGAGCAATCGGGCCTGCCCCCGACCAGGCGACGCCGCGGATGGCCAGATCACCCGGCGGCACGTCTGTCTGCGGCGAGGGCTCGGTGATCAGGGCACGGACCCGCTGCAGGGTCACCGGCTCGCTGACGATCCGGCCGTCGCGCTCCCACTCGTACCGGTACTTGTCGCCCTGATAGTGTCCGGTGAACGTCCGGTCGATCAGCTCGATCTGAGTCAACCACTTCACCGACGCGACGGCGTACCAGTTCGGGACGATGAGCCGCAGCGGATATCCGTGTTCGACAGGCAACGGCTCGCCATTCATCGCGTACGCCAGCATCACATCGCTGTCGCGCGCATCGTCAATCCGGAGGCTGCGCTCGAAGCGCAGCGGTTCCGGACGGCCATCCGCCAGGCCGCCGTCGGCGCCGCGAAAGAGTACCTCCTTCGCCTCCGGCCGGATGCCGGCGCGGTCCAGGATCTCGATGAGTGGCACGCCGGTCCATTCGGCCGTGCTGACGGCGCCCACCCCCCACTGCTCACCTTCGGCTGGTGGATCGAACATCGCGCGACCGTTGCCGGCACACTCGAGAGTGACGACCTGCGTTTTCGATTTCATGTTGTGGAGATCACGGATGGTGACGCTCAACGGACGCTCAACCAGTCCGCCAATCGAGAGCCGGAAGGCTTCTGCGTCGAGTCTGGGCATCCGGAAGTTGTTGCGCATGTAGAAGCGCGCGTTCGGCATGACCACGCCGCCGACGAGCGCCGCGAGAGACGTCTCGCAGTTGAGCGGATGCGCGCGGTGCATGACCATGCCGGCGTCGATCGCGTGCTGGCAGGCCTCTTCCGGGTCCAGCGTCGGCACGTCCGACCGTGCGGGCGCAGGAGCCGCACAGCCACCGCTCGCGACCGCACGCACGCAGGTTGACGCGGGGAAGATGTCGAGACTGCCGGCCCTCTGGAACGGCCGCATGAACTCGCGCAAGTCCTGCTCATCGGCGGCTTCCACGATCAGGAACATCGTGTGCTCGCCCTGCACGACGGCTTCGCCGTGAATCTGCAGTCCGAACTTCCTGACGTTCGGCGGGCTCAGGTGATTCAGCAGCGTGGCCCCCATGAAGGGGTCCTGCGCAGGACAGCCGTCAGCGGGATGCTGGTGCCGCACGATGAACAACGACATGGCGAACTCCTCGGGCGTCTTCGGTTCGTCGGGCACCCCTTCAGGGGGGCCGAAGAATCAGGTTTCGAGCGGCAGCTTCGCAGCGTCCCAGGCGGCGATACCACCGGCAATCTCACTGACCTGCGTGAAGCCGTGACGCTGCAGCAGGCTCGCGGCAATCGACGAGCGATAGCCGCCGGCGCAGTGCACGAGGAGCTGGCGATCGGCCGGAAGCTCCTGCAGCCGCTCGACGAGGTGATTGAGCGGAATCCCGACGCTGCCGGGGATCCGTTTCTGCTGGCGCTCGCCGGGCGCTCGCACGTCGACGATCACTGGCGCCCTTTCAGGCGCCGCCGCCGCGAGGCGTTCGGCCGCAACCTGTGCGCTGAGACGCTCGGTGGTCATCGTCAGGTCGGGTCGCGACCGAACGCTGTGGAGGCCGTCCTGGAGATAGCCGACGACCTGATCGAAGCCGATGCGGCCCAGTCGCATCGCTGCTTCGTGCTCGTGCCCGGGGTCGGCGATGATGACGATGGGGTGTTCGCGGTTCAACACCGTGCCAGCCCACGTCGCGTACTGGCCGCCGAGGCCGATGTTGATGCTCCCGGCCAGATGCGCAGCCGCGAACTCCGCCGGGTCGCGCGTATCCAGCACCTGCGCGCCAACTCCCTGCAACGCCAGAAGCTGTTCGAGTGTCAGCGCGCTGATTCGATCCAGCGTCTGCTCAAGCGTCGGGCGCTCCTGGCTGTTCAGCACGGCATCGTAGGTGAAGTACGACGGGGCGTCGGGTTGATCGGCCGTCACCATGTCGATGAATGCGTCCTTGCTCATCGGCTGCAGCGCGTAGTTCGAGCGTCGCTGTTCCCCAATCGTCGACACCGTTTCCTTGCTCAGAGCTTTGCCGCACAGCGAACCGGCGCCGTGAGCCGGATAGACGGCGGCGTTGTCCGGAAGCGTCATCAGCTTGTTGCGAAGCGACTCGTATAGGAGGCCGCCCAGATCGTTGGCCGACCATCCGAGCGCGACGCGCAGATCCGGACGGCCGACGTCACCGACAAACAGCGTGTCGCCGGTCAGGACCGCGTGCGGCTCAGTGGCGCTGCGATCGAGGTCGTAGATGACCAGAGAGATCGACTCGGGGGTGTGTCCCGGTGTCTCCAGCGCCTGCAGGCGCACCCGTCCAAGATCGACGGTGTCGCGGTCGTGCAAAGGGACAAAGGAGTACTCGGCTTTTGCCGCGGCACCCAGATAGATCTGTGCCCCGACGCGATCGCGCAGTTCGAGGTGGCCCGCAATGAAGTCCGCATGGAGATGCGTGAGGAAGACGTGCTCGATGCGCAGCCCATGTTCGTCAGCAAACGCGAGGTACTGATCGACGTCACGCTGCGGATCGACGACGGCAGCCGTGCGGGACTGCTCGTCGCCGATCAGATACGACGCGTGTGCGAGGCAATTCAGGTAGAACTGCTTCAGGATCACGGCTCCAGCCTCTCTTGCCTCAGATGCCGGGTTGAGGGACGAAACGGAGATACGGCCTCGGCGCGCGCCATCCCTGAGGATAGGTCTTCTTCGCGTCCTCGTCCGAGACCGAACCGGCGATGATGACGTCCTCACCCGGCTCCCAGTTGGCTGGCGTCGCCACCTTGTAACTGGCAGTCAGCTGCAGCGAGTCGATCACCCGCAGCACCTCATGGAAGTTCCGGCCCGTCGTCATCGGGTAGGCGATCATCAGCTTGAGCCTCTTGTCGGGACCGATGACGAAGACTGTGCGGACAGTCTGGTTGTTCATCGCCGTGCGGCCTTCGGACGTGCCTTCCGTTGACGCCGGCAGCATGCCGTACAGCTTGGAGATCTCGAGGGTGGTGTCGCCGATCATCGGAAAGTTCGGCGCGTGCCCCTGCGACTCGAGGATGTCGTTCGACCAGCGTGCGTGCGCATCAACCGGGTCGACGCTCAGGCCGATGATCTTCGTCTTACGTTTGTCGAACTCGGGCTTCAACCGCGCCATCGTGCCCAGCTCCGTGGTGCACACGGGCGTGAAGTCCTTGGGGTGCGAGAACAGCACGCCCCACGAGTCCCCGAGCCATTGATGCAGGGTGATCCGGCCCTCCGTGGTGTCCGCCGTGAAGTCGGGAACGATCTCGCCAAGCTGCAATGCCATAGGTCCTCCGGGTCAGTCGTCAGTTGAGAGTTATCAGTTGGCAGCCGTCGGTTGCCAGCTGTCAGTTCTTCGGGCGTCCGGGGTGCCGGCGTCACTGCGGGCATAGTGCTACGCTTCGGACGGCCGTTCCATTGATGGGCGATGAGTTCGGGATGAGTTTTCGATGAGTAGCCGTCCGGTCCTGCGGTTTGCGGCGTTCGAACTGCACCCGGCCACTGGGGAATTGCGGCAGGGGGGCGACGTCCTCAAGCTGGCGCCGCAACCGTTCAAGGTCCTCGAGCTTCTTGTCCGCCGCGGCGGCGAGGTCGTGACCCGCGCCGAGATTCGCGACCATGTGTGGAGCGGCGACACGTTCGTGGACTTCGATCAGGGGCTGAACTTCTGCATTCGCCAGATCCGCGAAGTGCTTGGCGATACGGCAGATGCGCCCCAATTCATCGAGACTCTTCCGCGGCGCGGCTACAGGTTCCTGAAGGCCGTGACGGACCCGGCACCAGCCGCCCCGGTTCGGGTGACACGGCTCATCGTGCTCCCGTTCCGCATGCTCCGGCCGGATGCCGAAACCGAGTTCCTCGCGTTCAGCCTGCCTGACGCGTTGACCAGCGCACTCAGTGGCCTTCAGTCGCTGGTCGTCCGATCGAGCATGACGGCGGCCCGATTCGCGGTGGATGCACTGCCGCCAAGCCAGATCGGGGCCGAGGCAGACGTGGACGCGATTGTGACCGGCACGCTGCTGCGGTCAGGCGCCGAGATTCGCGTCTCCACCCAGCTGACGGCAGCTGCGGACGGTGCCTTGCTCTGGTCGCAGACAGCCCAGATGCCCGTCGGCGATCTGTTTCGCGTGCAGGACGAAATGACGGGGCGGATCGTGTCTTCGCTATCGTTACCGCTGACCAACCGGGAGCAGCAGATGCTCCGGCGCGACGTTCCGTCGAACCCGGCGGCCTACGAGTACTTCCTGCGCGGCAATCAACTCAGCAACGATGCGACGCAGTGGAGCGTGGCGAGAGACCTGTACCTGCAAAGCGTCGAAGGAGACCCGGGCTACGCACCAGCCTGGGCGCGTCTCGGCCGGATCCATCACGTGATCGCCAAATACCGGCCCGGCGGGGCGCCGGAGAGTTTCGATCACGCGGAAACGGCGTTTCGACGAGCCCTCGATCTCAATCCCGATCTGGCGATCGCGCACAAGCTCTTCGCACAGCTCGAAGTGGATCTCGGCCGGGCGCAGGACGCAATGACCCGGCTCATCGAGCGCGCACACACCGCAGACCCTGAACTGCTCGCCGGCCTGGTCAGCGCGTGCCGATATTGCGGCCTGCTCGACGCGTCGGAGGCTGCACATGCTCGCGCCCTCGAGCTCGAGCCAAAGATTCGCACCAGCGTGGGGCACACCTGGTTCCTGCAGGCGGACCACGCGCGCGTCGCGACGCTGAGGGTGTCCGACTACCCCTACATCGTTGCGATCTCGCTGGCCGAACTGGGCCGCGCGACAGAGATCCTGCCGGCGCTTCGCGAACTCGAGCAGAAGCTTCCAGGCCGGCTCCGCGACTTCCTCGTCGTCGCCCGCACGCTGCTCGAGGGCCACGCAGCCGAGAGCGTCGCCGCGGTTGAGCGGATCGTCAGCTCGGACTTCCGGGATCCGGAGGGACTGTTCTATCTATCGCGCCACCTGGCCCACTTGAACGAGCTCGATCCTGCGCTCGACCTCCTCGAACGCGTGGTCGCGAGCGGCTATTTCTGTTTTCCGACGATGGCGCGAGATCCGTGGCTCGACTCGCTGCGCAGGAAACCGGCCTTCAGCAGACTGCTTCGGCGAGCGGAGGCAAGGCACCAGGAGGCCGTGATGGCCTTCGAACGGCTTGGTGGCCCCGGAGTGTTCAGCAACGCGGCAGCGCTGGCGTGAATCCTGGCGTCCCTGAAGGGCGCCCCACCCACCACGGAGACACATAGACTTTATGTTGTAAAGTTATTGGCGCCACCCTCGCGACGGAGACCTGTCCATGACGAAAGCCACGATCGCGGCCGGAACGTTGATCACGGCGCTTGTCGTCATCGTCCTCGCCCTCGCCGTCCGCAACTTCGCCCCGGACCAGGGCGGCGAACGGGATGCGGCGGCCCAGACCCCAATCACACCATCGCCAGCGACGCCTGCCGCGCCGGAGACGTACCAAGGCTTCCTCTACGGCCGCGTCATCGACGTTGACGGCGCGCGCTACGAAGGGCGGCTGCGCTGGGGTGGCGATCAGGAGGCGTTCTGGGGCGACCCCTTCAACGGTACCAAGGACGAGAACCCCTGGGCCGTCCACGTCGCGCAGCCCGAGGACCGTCGCGGGATCGAAATCTTTGGCTTCAGGCTTGGCGGCGAGGCTGACCGGAACAAACTTCGACGGCTGTTCATGGCTCGTTTCGGCGACATCGCGCGAATCGAGGCGCACGTCAGGGACGTGCAGGTGACTCTCAAGAGCGGGAACGTGGTCAAGCTCGATCGCTTCGCCTCCGGGGACATCGACGACGGTGTGCGCGTGTGGGACGGCCAGCGCGGAGTCCTCGATCTCGATTCCCGGCGAGTTCGAACCATCGAGTTCCTCTCCACCGCACCACTCGCCGCCATTCCGGCCCGCCTGCACGGCACGGTGCGCACGCAGCAGGGGGAGTTCACCGGCTTCATTCAGTGGGATCAGGAGGACTCGGTAGGCACCGACACGCTTGACGGCCGTACGGCAGACGGTGAGCAGCGTCTGCGTTACGACACGATCCGCTCGATCGCACGCAACTCACGTGACAGCGCCCGGGTGACACTGCTCGACGGGCACGAGCTCGCGATGTCCAAGAACCGCGACGTCAGCAGCGGCAACCGCGGCATCAACGTCGAGGACCCACGTTATGGCCGGGTGCAGATCTCCTGGGACGCCTTCGAGCGGGTGGACTTCAGTCCCGGCGGCAGCGGCCCTGCGTTCAGCGATTTCCCGCCAGGTCGCGCGTTGACGGGCACGGTGAGGTTGCGCGACGGCCGCGGCCTTGCCGGCCGGCTCGTTTACGACTTCGACGAAAGCGAGACGACCGAGACACTCGACGCCGCAGTACCCGGGGTGGACTACAACATTCCCTTCAGCCTGATTGCCTCGATCCAGGTCCACGGCCGCGAAGGGCGCACAGGCGGGCGCGCCACCGTGGTTCTGCACGACGGCAAAGAGTTGCAGCTCGAACGCACCGGCGACCTCGCCGAGGGAAACGCCGGCCTCCTGATCTTCGTCGATGGGCGCGAACGTCCCGAGTTCGTGACGTGGGCCGACGTCGAGCGGCTAGACCTGAAACGCCCACCAGATGAGCAGATCCTGTTGACGCGATGATTCATTGATCAGGGCAGGCCGGCCACTCCGTTGGTGGTTCCACCAGCGTTGATGAACGCCTCGATCACCGGGCGATAGCTCGTAAAGCGTTGCACATCGGCGGCGGTGCGAGCGGTCGCAGGCCCAGTCGCCAGAATCCGCTCGACCTGCGCGAGACGCTGGAGCAGAACCACCTTGTCCCAGACCGGCTCGCGACCGACCCGCGACACCTCCGCCTCGAATGTCTTCGCCAGTTCCGGGATCGATTGCACGCGCCGCGCCAGCGCCGCGCGTGGCGGCTGAAACGGACTCCGCAGTTTGGTGATCCGTGCGATGGCCCAGAAGGACGAGTCCGCACCGTAGGGGATCATGATCAACCGCCCGTCTCTCGGGTGCGCGTAGAGATATGCGTTGTTGACGTTGAACGAGAATCCGTCGTAGTTGCTCGTCGCGGCCTCCGCCGCATAGAAGGTGATGTAGCGGTCCAAATCGAGGTACTTCGAAACGGCGGCGGCGAACCCCTCGTCCGGTGCGCGCTGCACGGCCTCGGCCGCTCCACGCAGCTCGTTTCGAGTCCGCTGCTGTTCGACCTCGTCCTTCAGCGCGACCCTGTCCGGCGACATCATCGGGTCTGGCCCGTAGCTCAGCTCGTACAGATTCCCACCGGAGAACGGACGTCCGAAGTTCCTTGTCAGGAAATCCCTGTTGATTGGTTCACGGATGACGTAGATGCCGCTGTCGACGCCGTTGATCGTGACGTGGGCGTGCGCCGTGAGCGGTGCCGCGATGCCTGCGCGGCGGTAGACCTCATACGTCAGATGCTCCCCGACGAGACCGGTGTCCTGACGTCCGTCCTTGAGGATGATCTTTTCCAGGCCATGCAGCTCCTGACCCTCGATGAAGTCGTCGAACTTCACGCTGAGCGTCGGCTTCTGATCGATCGGCACGAAGGCATTGAACGTTCCGCCCGCCTGCCGGATGCCGACGTCCTTCAGGACGACCCCATCGAACGAAAACGTGCACCGCACACGTTCCGATTGCCGATTCAGGATCGTTCGTGCGTCGTCCGGGGCGATGACGATGTCGATGCGGTGGAGAACGGTGGTGTCATAGACGCGCGCCACCGCCACAGTGAGCCGCTCCTGCCGGCGATCGGCGGGCTGCATCGACGCCGCGCCGGAGCCCACGGCTCCAGGCAGGCACGAAACGAGAAGTACCGCTGCAACGCCAATCCGGCGAGCTGGGCGCATGGTGCAGGCTACTCCGCCAGGAGTCTGAGATCTCCGATGGCGTGATGCACCTGCAGATCGACCGTCACAGGCGACGTGTCCGCGCGCGGATTGATCCAACGCCCGTCGCGTTTTTCGAGCCCGCTGACGTTGGTGTCACCGATGATGCCCGACGTCCTCGCGGAAATGCCGACCGTGGCAGGCAGGTGAATAGTCGTGTCGCCCGCGCCGGCCTTGACCGTGATGCTGTAGCTCTTCGCGGGCATTCCGCGCAGATCCACCACCTGGTCGCCGGCGCCCAGGTTGACCTCCACCTTCTCGAGGTTCAAGCGGCCGAGTACCAGATTCGCGTCGCCAGCGCCCAGATTGATGTGGAGGTCGACGGGCGTCGTCTCATCGAGGCTCAGGCGCCAGGCGTTCTCATAGTTGCCTGATGCTGAACTCTGCGAGACCTTCAGCGTGCCCATCGTGCCGTTCACGGAATAGTCGACGGCAGGCTTCAGCTCAGGGACATTGAAGTCGAAGTCGCCCGCGAACAATGACTTCGCACCGGACTCCACCGACAGCTCTCCGGCGGTCATGTTGATCTCGACACGCGCCGCCGTTGCCGCGCCGCGCTCGACGCTGCGGTGCTCGTGAACGACAGGTCCGCCGGAGCCGCCGCTTCCGATGACGCAGGCCGTTGCCGACAGTGCCGCGGCGGCTGCCACCGCGACCGCTCTCATCAGTCCATTCCGGTGCTGTGACATGGTCCGGCCTCCCAATCGCTCTTCCGGATTTCGAACACCACGGACTCTACGGACCTCCCGTGGAGCACGGTGGCGACACGCCGGGAGGTGAGCACGCCGCCAATCTTGAGCATCGCCCGTCGAGAGCGGACGTTGTCCGCGCCAACCACAAAGATGACCCGATCAACGGCCCTGAATGCGTGCTCCAGCATGAGCCGTTTCATCTCCAGGTTGTAACGGCCGCCCCAGAGCGTTCTCGCCAGGAACGTCCAGCCGATCTCGAGCTCGTCACCATTCGGGCCGTTCCAGAAATACCGTGACGCACCGACGATTCGGGTCGTCGACCGGTCGATTGCCACGAGGCCGCCGCCCGACTCGAGCCCTTCGCGAAAGTACTCGCGAAAGACCTGTTCCTGATAACGATCGAACGCCGGGTGCTGTTCCCAGATCAGCGGATCTGAGGCGACGGCAAACAGCTCGTCCCAGTCGCCGGCACGCATGGGGCGAAGCTCCAGCAGGTCTCCGTAGAGATGCGGTTGCCGGTCCAGCAACAGCATGCCGTCACAGCCATCCCGCGGCCAGCTGCTTGAAATGTGCAGTGATCGCGTTGCGCATGAACATCGCGACGGTGACCGGACCGACGCCACCTGGCACCGGTGTCACCCAGCTGGCCACCTCCTTCACCGCGTCGGTGTCCACGTCGCCAACGATGCGGACCTCACCATTGGGTTCAGTGATCTGATTGATCCCGATGTCGATCACGGCCGCGCCGGGCTTGACCATGTCGTCGCGCAGGAACTTCGGCTTTCCCACGGCAACCAGCACGGCGTCCGCGCGCCTCGAATGCGCCGCGACCGAACGTGTCAGGTGGTGACACACAGTGACCGTCGCGCCTTCGGCCATGAGCATGAACGCCGCGGGCTTGCCGACGATTTCAGAATGGCCGACCATCACCACCTCCAGCCCGTGCAGTCCGAGACCCGTCGCCTTAATCAATTCGACCGATGCGGCAGCCGTGCAGGGCGCGAGGGCCAGATCGTTGTAGACGATGTTGCCGATGGAGGCGGGGTTCATGCCCTCGACGTCCTTCAGCGGATGGATGGCCGACGCCAGTGACCGTCCGTTGATATGCGGTGGCACCGGCCGCTGCAGGATGACGCCGAGAACGTCGCGATCGTCGTTCATCGCGAGGAGGCGCGCCTTGCATTCCTCCTGACTGAGCTCGCGCGGCCAGGTCTGCTCCTCGAATCGCAGGCCGACCTTCGTCGCCGCGCTGGCCTGGCTGCGCGTATAGACAGAGGCCGCCTTCTGCGGTCCAACGCTGACGGACACGAGCCGTCCGATCTGATGGGTCGCGGAGGCCTGGCGCACACGGTCCGCCACTTCCTGGAGAATCCGATCGCGGACGGGCCGGCCGTCCAGTAGCCGATTGTCTTTCATCGCTGGGTCGTCACCACTCGCCTGAAAACATCGAGTGTACCGGAAGAAGATGCCAGCGTCCGAACTTCGGAATCGGTGAGCATCCGCCACTTCCCGATCTGCAGTCCGCCGATGGCGATCGGGCCGATCTTCACGCGAACGAGCTTGAGCACCGTCGCGTCCAGCGCCTCGATCATGCGGCGCACCTGACGGTTTCGACCCTCGGTGAGCGTGATCTCGAGGTGCGTGTATTTCTCGGAGTCCCGCACGCGGCGGACACGGGCCGGCCGCGTCGCACCGTCAGCCAGCATGACTCCGTCGCGAAGCTGCTTCAGCTGCGCGTCGGTCAACACCTTCGACGCCTTGACCAGGTAAGTCTTCGGAACATGCGACGCGGGATTCGTCACGCGCTCAGCCAGCTGATTGTCGTTAGTCATCAGCAGGAGCCCGGACGTGTCGAGATCCAGACGCCCGACCGGTGACACGAACGTCCCCACGTCGGCAATCAGGTCATACACGGTTGGCCGCCCCTGAGGATCGCGGTACGTCGTGAGATAGCCCGTCGGCTTGTAGAGCAGCACATAGGTCCTCTGACGCGCCTCCAGCGGCTTGCCGTCAAGACGCACGCGGTCCCGCTTCATGTCGACCCAGTGATCGGGGTCGCGTACGACCTGTCCATTGACCTTGACCCGGCCGTCGCGAATCCGGGCGCGCGCGTCAACACGCGAGCCGACTCCCGCCTTCGACAACACGCGGTCCAGCGTCTTGAGCGGTCGTTTCTCCATACCGGACGCGCTAACGACGCCGGGGACGCCGATGCGGGTCCGGGAGCGCGACGCCGTACATAAAGTAGAGGTTGGCGCCGCGCGCCTGCCGGACCAGCCTGGCAATCCCCGGCTCGAACCGGTCGATGAAGGTGGCCAGCAGCCTGGCCGGGGTATCCGCGGCGGTGGTGTCGCTTCGTTTCATGCAAACTGGTCCGCCTGGAGGCGGACGCGGCGTCCGTGCGTCGGCCCCTACAATACCCCCTCGGTCCGCATTACAATCCCGCGCATGAGAAAACTGGCTCTCGTTGCAATCTGCCTTGCGCTCGCATCCGGGAACGCAATGGCTCAGGACGCCAAAACGGTCATCGCCAGCGCGCAAAAGGCGCTCGGTGACGTGAAGGCGATCACATACTCCGGATCCGCAAAGGACGTGTCATTCCAGCAGTGCGGCGCCAACAAAGCCGACATGGTGTGCCGCGGCACGCACGACCCGATGCGGCCCATCGACAACTACGTCCGCGTGATCGATCTGTCCGCGCCTGCGTCGCGGGCGACCGGAACCACCAACAACATCGGCGCCGGCGGCTCGACGACCGTCGCGCCGGGAAACTTCAACCAGCAGATCGCCAACACGGACGTGTCTGCGCCCTGGAACACGACGCTCGAGTTCTATCTCACGCCGTGGGGCTTCCTGAAGGGTGCGTCGGAAAACGGCGCCACCGCGAGACGTCAGGGCAACATGACGGTCCTCACCTGGAGCCCGAAGGTCATGGCGGCGTCCGGCAAGGCGTACACGATCAACGGCTACATCAACAACCAGAACCTCGTCGAGCGCGTCGAGACGTGGCTGGGCGACAACATCATGGGCGACATGCAGATCCTCGCCACCTACTCGGGCTGGAAGGATTTCGGCGGCGGCGCGATGGCGCCCGCGAAGATCGTGCAGACGCGCGGCGGGTGGCCGTTCTTCGAAGTCAGCGTGACGGCAGCACGCGCGAATCCCGCTGATCTCGCGACGATCGCTGTGCCTCCCGCACGCGGTGGCGGACCGGGCGGTCCCGGTGGCGGAGCGCCCGGCGGCGCGGCGCGCGGTGGCGGCGCTCCCGGCGGCGGAGCACCCGGCGGTGGCGCTCCTGGCGCAGGCAGGGGCGGACCGGGCGGCGCACCGGCGGCCATGACGGTGGAAACCGAGAAGCTGGGCGACGGCATCTACAGGTTCACCGCCGCCCCCGGCAGCTACGACGCGATCGTCGTCGACTTCCGCGACTACATCATGGTGCTCGAGGCGGGTGGAAACGAAGCGCGGTCGCTCGCGTACATCGCCGAAGCGAAGAAGCTGATCCCGAACAAGCAGATTCGCTACATCATGAATACGCATCCCCACTCAGACCACACCGGCGGACTCCCGACGTACATCGCCGAGGGTGCGACGCTCATCACGCATCGGAACAACCAGGCGTTCTTCGAGCGCGCGCTCAACACTCCGCGAACGCTGCTGACCGATACGCTCGCCAAGAGCCCGAAGAAAGCGCAGGTCGAAGCCGTCGGCGACAAGAAGGTCTACACCGACGGGACGCATACGGTGGAGTTCTACCATGTGCCCGGCGCGCCCCACTCCAACGGGCTGCTGATCGCGTACTTCCCGAAGGAGAAGGTGCTGTTCCAGGGTGACTTCTCGCTGCCTGGCAAGCCGGGCGAACCGGCCAACGATCACGTGAAGGCGCTGGGCCCGGTGGTAAAGAAGCTCAATCTCCCCTTCGAGCGCTACATCAACGTGCACGCGTCCGCGACGCCCCAGACCAGCAAGGACTTCTGGGATTCACTGGCGGTCAAGTAGAAAAGCGCCTGCCTGACGACAACGGCGGCCGACGAGGCCGCCGTTGTTTCCCACACTCACTGGTCCGTCTGAAGGCGGACACTACGCCATGACTCAGATGCCTGCTCGCACGGCGCCTCCCCCATCCGTCCGCTGGCTGGTCCTGCTGTTCTCCAGCCTCGTGATGTTCGGGAACTACTACGTCTACGACTCGATCGCGCCGCTCGCAGACATTCTGAGGACCGAACTCGGATTCAGCTCGACACAGGTCGGGACGCTCAACGCCATCTACAGCGCACCGAACATCGTGATGGTCCTGATCGGCGGGGTGCTCGTCGATCGATTCGGCGCACGCAACGCCACGCTCGGGTTTACCGCTATCTGTTTCGTTGGCGCGTTGCTGCCGGCCATGGCCGGGACGTTCGCCGCCCTCCTGCCGGCCGATAACGGGATGTTTGGCGTCATGGCCGCGGGACGCCTGCTCTTCGGGCTGGGTGCCGAGTCGATGATCGTCGCCGTCACGGCGGCGCTCGGGCACTGGTTCAAGGGAAAGCAGCTCGGCTTCGCGTTCGGCCTGAACCTGAGCATTGCGCGCGCCGGTTCCTACGCAGCGGACATCTCACCCTCATGGGCCAGCGCCGCCTACGAGTCGGGATGGCGGGCACCGCTCTTTGTTGCGCTCGCGTTTGCCGCCATCTCGCTGATCGCCGCCTGCCTCTACTGGGCCGTCGATCGTGCCGCCGAACGGAACTACGCCCTCGGTCACGCGCAGCAGAGCGACCGCATCGTCTGGTCCGATCTCTGGCGATTCAACCGCTCCTACTGGTACATCGTCGGCCTCTGCGTCACCTTCTACTCAGTGATCTTTCCGTTCCGCAGCACCTTCGCGATTGAGTACTTTCAGAACGCGAGAGGCCTTTCGCTCGAAGCGGCCGGTCACATGAACGGCTACGTCTTTCTCGCCGCGATCTTCGCCACCCCATTATTCGGCTTCATCGTCGATCGAGTCGGCAGGCGCAGCGTCGCGATGGTCATCGGCTCGCTCCTCCTGCTGGCCGTCTTCCCGACGCTGCTCTTCACCACCTGGGACCTCTGGGTGACCACGGTGATGATCGGCATCGCCTTCTCGCTCGTCCCCGCGGTGCTCTGGCCGTCCATTCCGTATCTGGTCGAGGAACAACGCCTCGGCACGGCACTCGGGCTGATGACGATGCTGCAGAACGTCGGGTTGACCGTGATCAATGTCGCCGCCGGGGCATTGAACGATTTGGGAGGCGCCAGCGCCTCGAATCCAGACGGCTATCGACCCATGCTGTTCATGTTTGCGGCACTGAGCCTGGCCGGGCTGGTCTTCTCCGCACTGCTGCGAAGGCGGGAAGCAGGCCCGCACGGCCACGGATTGGAGACGGTGCGCGCCTGATCGCCGACTGAACGGCTACGGAACGTCCGGAGAGATCGGTGACGTCTCGCAGGCTGTCACAACCAACAGAATCGCCAGATCAATGAGGCGTCTGAGCGCCGATTGGCCACGGGCAACCTCCCGGCCCGTTGGAGCGCCGCAAGGTTTATGGCGTCAGCCGCCCGGGGGTGATCAGCGAACACACAAAAAAGTGATCGGCCACATCCTGAATCCCGTTGCGGTTGAGATCCTCAAAGAATCGACCGTTCAGGAAGCCCGGCTGCCCGGGACCGAACGCCGTTCGACCGGCGATTAGCAGTTGAAACTCACCATGCATCGTCACTCGATCGGTGACGAGACGGGTGTCGAAGAACAGCCCCTGACTGATGACGAATATGACGCCGCAATTGCGGTCGCTTCTTGCGTTCAACGTCCATGTCGCCGAACGTATCTCGTCCGTTGTGCTGCCTTCCCCACCCGCGTCAGGAGAGGTTGGGGAGTCCGAGCACGCTGCTGCGATCAGGCACGCAGCGGCCAGAACTGTAAGTCGACGTGCGTTGAGAGCCATCGGCGCCTCCTTGAAAGCGGCGATCGCTGCAAGGCACGTGCACAACTTTTCTCGCTGTTTCACTATGGAACACGCAGCTCAACCAGCTGCAGTTCGAAACGGTCTCGTAACGACGCCGGGCTACGGTGCTGCCGGCCGCGCGGGACGCTGAGGACCAGGGCCTTCCTTGCCACCGGCTTTCTTCAGCAAAGCCACGGTGCTCTCATGCGGCACAGGAAGCTGGCCGACGATGGTCTTGCCGAGCGCGACGTCGAGAGGCGTGTAGCCCTGCTTGCTCGTCGCGTTGACGTCCATCTTCTGGTCGAGCAGGAACTGGACGATGGTGTCGGCGCCGCGCAGGGCCGCGCCGTGGAGCGCGTTTTCACCGCGTGTGTTGGTCTGGTTGATGTCGAGGCCCGCGGCCATCATCACCTTGAGCGCGTCGAGCGCGTCGCTCTCCGAGCCGCGCGTGTTCTTGTCGCGATAGCCGATTCCCGCCGCAAACATCAGCGCGTTCGTGCCGTCCTTCGTCGCCTGCTTGGGATCGACACCCTTTTCAAGAAGCAGGCGCATCACCGCGTGGTCGCCTGCCCGTGCGGCACGCATCATCGGCGTGGCGCCGGCGCCCAGCGTGTTGTCTCCGAAGTCCATCCCGCTGCGAACAGTGAGCGGACGATTCAGCGGAACGTCGAGCTTCGCGCCGTGATCGATGATGGCCTTCACAACTTCCAGCGACGGCAGCGGGTCCTCGAGCGGGCGATTCGGCATCGCCGTCCAGTCCTCGTTGCGGATGTCGATCGCCGCGTACAGCGCCGTCCGCCCACCGGCATCGACGATGTTGACGTCGGCGCCGCGTTCGATCAGGAACTTCGCCAGGGTGTACTGCTTGTTCATGAGCGCGGCGACGAGCGGAGAGACCTTGTCCACGTCACCGTGATTGATATCCACGCCGGCGTCGAGCATGACGCGCGCCGACTCGAGGTCGCCTTCGCGCGCCGCGAACATCAGCGCCGTGAAGCCCCCTCGGGGAATTGGCGAGATCGACGAGGCGGCGCTCAGCCGAGGCGGACGCGTCTCGCGGTCGAATGAACGGATCTTCCAGTCAGCGCCGCGTTCGAGCAGCAGCTTGACGATCGGCGCATGACGCTCCGCCGCCGCCCACATCAATGCCGTCTGGCCCTTGTACTTTTCGCGTGCGTTCACGTCGGCGCCGCGATCGAGGAGCATGCGCACGGAGTCGATGTTGCCGCTGCGGGCGGCGCTCATGAGCACCGTCTCGCCGTCCAGCGTGGCCAGCGCTTTCGCATCAGCACCGGCGTCCAGGAGGAGCTTCAACAACTCGGCGTTGCCGGACAGCGCAGCCTCTGACAGCGGCGACGCGCCAAAACGGTTCGTCGCCGACGGGGTGGCGCCGGCCTTGAGCAGGAGCCTCGTCGTCTCGGCGTCGTTGTAATGCACCGCCCAGTGCAATGCCGTCGTGCCGTCCGCCTGCGGAGCGTTGACATTGACGCGCTTGGTCACCAGCGCGCGCAACGCCGGCGCGTCCTTCCGCTGCGCCGCGTCGGCGGCCTCCGATCCGGCGGCAAAAGCAAGCGTCGGCGCGGCGATGAGCACCGCGGTCAGAAAGCTCGTGAGTGATCGCATGGCTGTCGTTTGCCTCAGAGTTCCGTCAGGAGCCCGGTACTGTCGCCGACCTTTTCCTGCTCGACGCCCGCCTTGTTCAGGATCGACACCAGCAGGTTCGACATCGGCGTGCCCTCCGGATACATCAGGTGCCGTCCGCCCTTGAGCCGGCCGCTCGCGCCACCGGCCACCATCACCGGCAACGGTGCATGGTCGTGGACGTTGCTGTTGCTCATCGCGCTGCCGTAGAGCACGAGCGAGTGATCGAGCAGCGAGCCATCGCCGTCGGCCGTGCTCTTCAGCCGGTCGAGGAAGTGCGACACCAGGGACACGTGGTAGGTGTTGATCCTTGCCAGCGCCGCGAGACGCTGCTGGCTGTTCTGATGGTGAGACGCCGGATGGAAGGCTTCCGAGATACCGAGCTTCGGGAACGTCCGGTAGCTCACTTCGCGCGCCATCATGAACGTCGAGACGCGGGTGATGTCGGCCTGGAACGCGATGGCCATCAGGTCGAACATCAGCTTGGTGTGCTCTTCGAAGTCGTCGGGAATGCCTGTTGGCGACGCCGGAACGTCGAGGTTGGGATTGGCGGCCTGACGTTCCGAGATCTGGATGCGCCGCTCGATCTCACGGACGGAGTCGAGATACTCCGCCACGCGATTGCGATCCTTCGTGCCCAGATCGCCCTGGAGCCGGCGCACCTGGCCGGTGACGGCGTCGAGGATGCTGCGCTGCGTTTCGATGCGCTGCATGCGCTCCTTCGCGGTGGCGCCGTCGCCAAACATGCGATCGAAGACCACGCGCGGGTTGATCTCCATCGGCATCGGCGAGGTCGGCGTCCGCCACGAGATCGTGTTCATGTAAGTGCAGCTGAACCCGACGTCGCACGAGCCGACGAGACCGCTGTAGTCCTCGATGGCGAGCTCGAGCGAAGGCAGCAGCGTGTCCTGACCGATCTTCTCCGCCGCCATCTGGTCGATGGTCGTACCTGCCTGGATGTCCGCGCCGTCGGTGCGCTTCGGATGCACGCCGTTCAGGAACACCGCCGGGCAGCGCGTGTGGTCGCCGCCGTTGTCGCCGGGCCCCTGCGGGCCGGCCATCGCGTGGGCGAGGTTGCTGAGCACGACGACCTGATCCTTGTGCGCCGCCAGCGGCGACAGGATCGGCGACAGCTCCAGCGCGCCGGTCGCGGCCGGCGTCCACTGATTCATCACCGCGCCGTGCGGGATGAAGCAGAGCGCCAGGCGCGTGCGCGCCCGGGCAGCGGTCTGCGCAAGCGCGGTGCTTGCCGGCACCATCGCGTCCAACAGGGGCAGCGACATCGTCACGCCGACACCACGAAGGAATGTCCGCCGCGACAGATGCTTCTTGAAGATGATGCTCATCGACTCGCTCTCCTTGACGACTCGGTCACCGGCGTCCCGCTGATCTCCTTCATCTGGAACGGCACGCTGCGCGCCACTCCCAGGACGATCGACGAGAAACGGTAGTTCGTGGCGCGGGCGTCCTGGACGATCCTGCGGACGGCCGGCATGTCGTAGTGCTCGAGACCACGGCCCATGGCGTAGGTCAGCATCTTCTCGGTCAACACGCCGACGAAGACTTCCGGACGGCGGGCGATCTCGCGGCGCAGCGCAGCGGCGCCGTCGACGGCCGCGCCCGTAAAGAGAGTGCCCTTCGGATCGATCGGCTGGCCGTCTTCCTTGCTTCTCCACCGGCCGACGCCGTCGAAGTTCTCCATGGCAAACCCGATCGGGTCCATCGCCCGGTGGCAGCCGGCGCAGACGGGATTCGTCCGGTGCTTCTCCATCCGCTCACGCAGCGACACCACCTTCCCCTCCGCTCCGCTCTCGGGAAGCGGCGGGATGTTCGGCGGCGGCGGATTCGGTGGAACGCCGAGGAGGTTCGTCAGGATCCACTTGCCGCGCTCGACGGGTGAGGTGCGGTTCGGGTACGACGTGACGGTCAGGATGCTGGCCTGGCCGAGGAGGCCGCGGCGGGTCTCCGGAAGCGGCACGCGACGGAATCGGCTGCCGTAAATATTCGGCATCCCGTAGTGACGCGCCAGGCGTTCGTTGACGAACGTGTAGTCCGCGTTCAGCAGGTCCATCACGCTGCGGTCCTCGCGCATGATGCTGTCGAAGAAGAGCTCCGTCTCCTGCTTCATCGACTGACGGAGGTTGTCATCGAAGTCCGGGAACGCCGCGAGATCGGGATTCGAGTTCTTCAGGTTGCGCAGATGCAGCCACTGCTCGGCGAAGTTGTCGATCAGCGTTTTCGAGCGCGGATCGGCCAGCATCCGACGAACCTGCTGCTCGAGAACCGCCGGCTGCTTCAATCGGCCTTGCGCCGCCAGCGTGATGAGCTGTTCGTCCGGCAGGGTGCTCCAGAGAAAGAACGAGAGGCGCGAGGCGAGCTGGAGATCGCCGAGCCTGTAGACGTTGCCCGCCTTCGAGGCCGCCGCTCGCGCTGGTGCCGGGTCCGGCTCCACCCGGAACAGGAACTCCGGGCTCGCGAGAATGAACTGCAGTGCGGACTCGATGCCGCGCTCGAAGCTCCCGCTGCTCTTCCGTCCGCGGCTGTAGAAGTCCATGAGGACGTCAATCGACGCGCGATCCACCGGACGGCGATATGCCTGCCGCGCGAGCGACGACAGAATCTGCCGCGCGCAGGCCGTCTCCTGCGAAGCCGCCGTCGGCCTGCAGGACAGGATCTTGCGGCGCGACGCGCTGTCGCCCGGCCCCGACGCGGCAAACGGTCCCTCGATCGTGATGCGATCGACCGACGGGTCGCCCATGATGTCGAGTCCGTCCACGGTCGTCCGGATGAACGGCTTGATCAGGTCGTCGCGCGGCGCATGGCTCTTGAGCACGGTGGTCGCCCAGATCTTGTGCGTGCCCGCCTTCACCTTCAGCCGGACGGTCAGCTTCTTGTCGAGCTCGGCGCCGAACGTCCCCGGGTTCTCGGCCATCCTGCCGAAATCCTCGCGGCCGCCGGCCGTGACGACCACGAGCCGCTCGCCATTCATTGCGACCTCGATGTCGTGCGGGTCTTCCATGCCGCGCATCAGGTCGAAGGTGTTGCGCCACAGGCGCAGCCTGATCACGTACTCGCCGTCCACCGGGAACGCGTGCTCGACCAGCATGCCGCCCCGCGTGCCCGGCGGCAGTCCCTCGATGTGCTGGTCCTGAGACAGGTCTGGCCGGACACGATAGGTGATCGTGCTCGGCTGGATGGCGACGTTCCCCAGCGCCGCCCGGCTGATGTTCCAGGACGCGGAGAGATACCGCTCCATCAGCGACGCCGAGACGGTCAGCACGTCCGCAATGTTGTCGAACCCGCTGCTCTCATCGTCTGGCGGGAGAAGAGCCGTCGAATCGATCTCGAGCGATAGCAGATCGCGGATCGCGTTCGCGTACTCTGCCCGATTCAGACGATGGAGGGCCGTCCGGCCAGGGCGCGGATTCGCCGCCGCGGCACGATCGATAGACGACTCCAGGTAGCCGACGAAACCGTCGAGAGTGGGCGCGTCGGGACGCGGCATCCCGGCCGGCGGCATCATCCCCGCGCGCACCTTCCGGATCACCTTCTCCCACAACTCCGCGGATTTCGGAACGTCCGCGAGATCGACGTGTTCGAGGGTCAGTTCACCTGTGCGCGTCTTGTCGTTGTGACACGTAACGCAATAGGTCTTGACCAGGGCAGCGTGGGACGCCGGCGGCGCTGCTGCCGGGGCAGTCGTGCCCTGTGCCGACCCGGTCGGTCCGGTGAGGAAGAACGCGAGAAGAAAGGCGGCGCCCGCCGCAGAAAGTATGGTCCGCACGTCAGCTCCGGGACGGACATTATCCCACCGAAGCCCCCGTGGTCCGGACCATTCAGCTTGGAGGCAGCGGCCGACGAGGTCGCCGGCTGCGCCTTTGATTTTGACGGCGATCTCGCGCCCTTCCGGGAGGCTTGACGTGCCGTGAGTTAATTGACTAGTTTAATTAAATGATTAATAAACGGGCCGGTCGGCGGGCCGTCGGCAAGCCAACGGCGCCGAAGCGTTCCGGACGACCAGTCACGCACGACGGCGACACGGAACGCCGGATTCTCGATGGCGCTCACGCCGTCTTCATGCGCCACGGCACCGCCGGAGCGCGAATGCAGGAAATCGCCCGCGAGGCCGGCGTCAATTCGGCGTTGCTTCACTACTACTTCCGCAGCAAGGAGCGGCTCGCCGACGCCGTGTTCCAGCGCGCGGCGACGCAACTGCTGCCCAATCTCGTTCGCATCCTGGTGTCCGATGCCGATCTCGAGGTGAAGGTCGCACAGGTCGTCGAGCTGGAGCTGACGCGCCTCTCCGAGACTCCCTATCTGCCCGGGTACGTCATCAGCGAACTCACACATCATCCGCAGCGCATTCAGCAACTCTTTGCCAGTGTGATCGGCATGGCGCCGGCTGACGTCGGCGCCCTCGTGCGAGAACGGCTCAGCGCGCAGATCGACGAGCGCGTTCGCGCCGGGCGCATGCAGCCGATCGCCGCCGAACAGTTCGTCGTCAACCTGCTGGCGCTCTGCATCTTTCCGTTTGCGGCCAGGCCGATGCTGATGGCGCTCCTCGGCCTGGACGAGGCGGGATTCGCGGCATTCATCGATCGGCGCCGGGCGGAACTGGCTCCGTTCTTCCTGAGGGCTCTCGAGCCATGACGACCAGAGCGATGTGGATTGTCCTCGCGGCATTGCTGGCCGCGCCTCGAGGCGCGGCGGCGCAGGCCCCGCTGCCACCCATACCGTCCAGATCGTTCGAGCTGGGCCCTCTGCAGCAGGCCGCCGTCGACACGGACCCGCGGATGCAGCAGCTTCAGTTGCTGCTGGCGCAGTCCGAGCTGAGGCTGCGCAACATCGGCGCGCAACGGCTGCCCACGCTCGTGGTGGACGGACAGGCTCAGTACCAGTCCGACGTCGCCCATCTGGAGAGCGTGATCCCTGGTGTCGACGCGCTGATTCTGCCGCCCAAAGACACCTTCGACACCGGTGTCAACGTCGAGCAGCGGCTTCTCGATCCGTCGCTCGCTGCACAGAGCGCGCTCGAACGTGCGCAGCTTGCCGAAAATCAGGCGCGCGTTCGTTCGACGCTCTTTGCTTTGCGTCAGCAGGTCAACGACGCCTTCTTCACGGCCGCGGGGCTCGAGGCTCGAGCTGGAGCCCTCGAAGCCACGATCGCGGACCTGAACACGCCGCTCACCGAAACGAACGCCCGGGTACGCGAAGGCACCGCGCTTCCCGCTGAATCAGCGGCCATAGAAGCCACCCTGCTGCAGCGACAGCAGGACGCCGACGATCTGTGGTCCAGCCGCCGGGCAGCCCTCGATCGCCTGGAGACGCTGACCGGCCAGAGTGTCGCGAATACGGACTCGCTCAGGCTGCCAGACCTCGCGGCCGCCGTGGCTCGCGCGCGCCAGTCGGCCGTTCCACTTCGCGCGAGGCCCGAGTTCGACCAGTTCGCGCGCACACGCGACAGGATCGCGCGGCAGCAGGAACTGACGACGGCGCAGGAACGGCCGCGGCTCTCCGCGTACGGGCGCGTCGGGTATGGCCAACCGGGGCTGAACTTCATCCAATCCGCGTTTCAGGCGTACGGCCTCGGCGGCGTCCGGCTCCAGTGGAACGCCTGGACATGGGACACCGGCACTCGGGAACGTGAGGCGCTCCGGATCCAGCAGCGCGTCGTCGAGACTGACGAGGCGGCGTTCGCAAAACAACTCGTCACAACCACGCACAGCGATGAGGCCGCCATCGATCGCCTGGAACGAGCCCTCGCAACCGATGAGCGCATCGTCACGCTGAGAGAACAGGTCGAGCGCTCGGCGCAGATTCGACTTCAGGAGGGCGTCGTGACCGCGTCGGAGTATCTCGATCGCAACACCGAACTGTTGCAGGCGCGCTTCGCGCGTGCCGGCCACGAAGTCGAGCTCGCACAGGCGAGCGCGCGTTTCCTGACTACGCTCGGACTGGAGGTGCGGTGATGCGCGCGTCTGCCGCAGGTGTGCTCTGTGTGTCGCTGCTGACAGCCGGGTGCGGCCGAGAGCCGCAGCCTGATGCGTATGGCAACGTCGAAGCCACTGAAGTCGTGGTCTCGTCGGAGGTTGGCGGCCAATTGACGACGTTTGGCGTCGAGGAAGGTCAGTCGCTGACCGCAGGGCAGCAGATCGCGACCATCGATCCGACGCCGCTCACGCTGCAGCGTGACCAGGCGGTGGCCCAGCGCGAGGCCGCTTCGTCACGGGCCGGCGAAATCGTGAGGCAGGTGCAGGTGCTGAACGCGCAGCGCGAGGCCCTGCAGGCCCAGCGCGACGCGGCGGCCGCCCAGCGCAACGTGCTGCAGTCGCAGCAGGAGATCGCCCAGCGCAACCACGAACGGATCCGGCGGCTCTTTGCGCAGCAGGCCGCCACCGCGCAGCAGCTCGACCAGGCGGAGCGCGATGATCGCGTTCTCGCGGCGCAGATCAAGGCGCAGGACGAACAGATCCAGGCTCACGATCGTCAGGTCGCCGCGCAGAGCGCGCAGGTTGCAGCGGCGCAGCAGCAGGAGCGCACCGCGCAGGCGCAGATTGCCGCCGCCGGCGCGCAGGTGGCGCAGCTCGACGATCGGATCCGCCGGGCCGGCGTCACCAACCCCAGCGCCGGTACCGTTCTCGCGACGTACGTGGAAGCAGGGGAGGTGGTCCAGGCCGGGCAGCCGCTGTACCGGATCGCCGACCTCGGAGTCGTGGACGTGCGCGCGTACATCAGCGAGCCGCAGCTGGCTCTCGTGATGGTCGGTCAGCAGGCGCGGGTCAACATCGATGCTGGAGAGTCGCAGCGTCAGACGCTTGTCGGCACCGTGTCATGGGTGTCGCCAAAGGCCGAGTTCACACCAACGCCGATTCAAACGCGCGACGAGCGTGCAGAGCTTGTCTACGCCATCAAGATCCGCGTCTCCAATCCGGCCGGCACGTTGAAGATCGGCATGCCGGTGGACGTCGAGTTCGTCCGATGAGCGCCGCTCGGGAACAGTCGGGGCACGTATCAGGTTTCAACAAGGGGCCGGCGGTCGTCGCCGATTCGGTCGCGAAACGTTTCGGCCACACCGTGGCGCTCGACAACGTGTCGTTCTCGGTCGACGCAGGAGAGCTCTTTGGCTTCATCGGGCCCGACGGTGCAGGAAAGACGACGCTCTTTCGGATTCTGGTCTCGCTCCTGATCCCCGAGTCCGGGCGAGCCGCGGTTCTCGGTCTCGACGTCGTGCGCGACTACCGAACACTTCGGCGGCGCGTGGGATATATGGCCGGGCGTTTCTCGCTCTATCCGGACCTCAGCGTCGAAGAGAACCTGACGTTCTTTGCCGGCGTGTTCGGCACGACCATCGAGCGCGAGTACCAGCAGATCGAACCGATCTACGCGCAGCTCGAGCCGTTCAAGGACCGCCGCGCGGCGGCGCTCTCCGGCGGCATGAAACAGAAGCTCGCGCTCTGCTGCGCGCTCGTGCACCGGCCCGACATCCTGTTTCTCGACGAGCCGACCACCGGCGTGGACGCCGTGTCCAGGCGTGAGTTCTGGGATCTGCTCGCGCGGTTGAAAACCGGCGGCCTGACAACGATTGTCTCGACGCCGTACATGGACGAGGCGACTCGATGCGATCGGGTCGCGCTCATGCATCGCGGCCGCCTGCTGGACGTTGCCACGCCGGTAGCAATCACGGAGGCCTTCGGACGGCCCCTGCTGGCCGTGCGTGTCAGGGACCGTTACCGCGCGCTGCTGGCGCTCCGCACCTACGAGCACACCCACAGCGCGTATCCGTTCGGCGAAGTCATCCACGTTGCTGACAAGCGCGGCGACCTGCCCATCGGCAGGCTTTCAGCGGATCTCGAGAGCTTCCTGACCACGAGCGGGTTTGCGGGGGCCACCGTCGAGCCGGTTACACCGACCGTCGAGGACTGCTTCATCGCGCGTACGGAGGATGCCGCATGAGCGAGGTGGCCATTGCCGTCAGTGAGCTGACGCGCACGTTCGGCGACTTCACGGCGGTCGATCACATCTCATTCGAGGTGACCGCGGGCGAGGTGTTCGGCTTTCTCGGCGCCAATGGTGCCGGGAAGACCACGGCGATCCGCATGCTGATCGGCGTGCTCAGCCCGACAGGCGGATCCGCGCGAGTGGCGGGCGCCGACGTCTACACACAGAGCGAGATCATCAAGCGCAACATCGGTTACATGAGCCAGCGCTTCTCGCTGTACGAGGACCTGACGCCACGCGAGAACATCCGACTCTATGGCGGCATCTACGGGTTAACCCTGGCACAGATTCGCGCGCGCACGGAGCAGATGCTGACGCGGCTCGACCTCGCGCATGCGGCCGATCAGCCCGTGCGCAGCCTTCCGCTCGGCTGGCGGCAGAAGCTCGCATTCTCCGTGGCGCTGGTCCACCAGCCGCGCATCGTGTTTCTCGATGAGCCGACGAGCGGCGTGGACCCGGTCACGCGACGACAGTTCTGGGAGCTGATCTACGAAGCCGCGGCCAACGGGACCACGGTGCTTGTCACGACCCACTACATGGACGAAGCGGAGTACTGCGATCGAATGTCGATCATGGTCGCGGGCCGCATCGCGGCCATTGGCGCGCCAGCGGAGCTGAAGCAGCAGCACGGCGTCGCGTCCATCGATGAACTCTTCGTCCAGCTGGCGCGGCCGCCGCGAACGGATCCGGTCACCCCCGATACACCATGACCGCACTCTGGGGGCTCCTGCGCAAGGAGTTCTTTCACATCCGCCGCGATCGCCGTACCGCCATCGTCGTGATGGCGATTCCGGTCATTCAGGTGCTGATCTTCGGATACGCGATCCGCACGGATGTGAACAACGTCCGCCTGGCGATCGTCGACCCCTCCCCGAATCACGTCACCTTGTCACTGAGGAACCGGTTCGCGGCCAGCGATGTGTTTCAGATCGTCGCCGACGTGCGGCGCGTCGAGGATGTCGACCTGTTGTTTCAGAGCGGCGACGTCCAACAGGCGATCGTTTTCGGCCAGGGCTTTGCCGAGGACGCCGGACGGGGCGAGCCGGCGCAGCTGCTGCTGATCACCGACGCCACTGAACCGAACATCGGCAGCCTGCTTCAGGCCTACGCCGAGGCCGTCCTGCGGCAGTACGTGGCAGAGGAAATGGCGCCCGGCGGCGGTGTGCGCATCGCTCCGGTCGTCCGTCTCCGCTTCAACCCGACCGGCGAGAGCTCGAACCTGTTCGTGCCCGGCCTGATGGCGTTCGTCCTGACGATCATCTCCGCGCTGATGACGGCCATCTCCCTCACGCGCGAGAAAGAAACGGGAACGATGGAGACACTCCTCGTGTCGCCGCTCCGCCCGGTCGAGATCATCGCCGGCAAGGTCTTCCCGTATCTCGTGATCGGCTTTCTCAGCGTGCTGCTCGTGCTCGGTGCCGCCCGGGCCGTCTTTCACGTCCCGCTTCGCGGCAGTGTTCCGCTGCTGCTGTTCGAAAGTGCGCTCTACATCCTCGTGTCGCTCGCCTTCGGCATCCTCATCTCGAGCCGGACGTCGTCGCAGCGGCTGGCGATGATGGCCACGTTCCTGACCACGCTTCTGCCCAACGTCCTGCTCTCGGGATTCATCTTCCCGCTCGAAAGCATGCCGGCGCCGCTCCAGTTGATCTCTTTCGTGATCCCGGGCCGCTGGTTCGTCGTCATTGCCCGCGGAATCATGCTGAAGGGAATCGGTCTCGAGTACCTGTGGCGCGAAACCGCGTATCTGGCAGTGCTCGCCGTGTTCCTGCTCACCGTCAGCGTGCGATCGTTCCGGGAGCGACTGGAGTAGGCATGCGGCGCATCCTCTTTCTCGCCCATGCCGAGGTCCTGCACATCGTCCGCGACCGGATTCTGCTTGCGCAGACGCTGGTCGTGCCGATGGTACAGCTGCTCGTCCTGGCGAATGCGGCCACTTTCGAGATCCGCAACTCGCCAATCCATGTCGTTGATTTCGACCGCTCGTCCTCATCGCGTGGGGTTATCAGCCGGCTGGCCGCCAGCGGACATTTCGATGTCGTGGACGACACGCCGTCGCTCGATCGGGTGAACGAGCGGATGCTCGACGGAACAATCACGATGGCGGTCATCATCCCCGCCGACTTCGAGCGCTCGCTGATCCGTACCCGAGTCGCGTCGGTGGAACTCTCGGTCAACGGTGAGAAAGGATCGGCGGCGGGCATCGTCCAGGCATACGCCACGCGGGTGCTGACCGACTTCGCCGCTTCGCTCACACCACAGCGGCCGATGCCGAGGATCGACGTGCGGACGCGCAGCCGGTACAACCCAACGCTCAATTACAAGTTCTACATGGTGCCGGGAATTCTGGTGGCGCTGATGACCATCATCGGGTCGCTGCTCAGCGCCCAGAACATCGCGCGTGAGAAGGAGCTGGGTACGCTCGAGCAGCTCAACGTGACGCCGATCACGCGCGGACAATTCATCGTCGCGAAGCTGCTCCCGTTCTGGGTGCTCGGGCTGATCGAGCTGTCGCTCGGCCTGCTGATCGCCAGGCTGGTGTTCGGCGTACCGATGGTCGGCAGCCTGCCGCTGCTGTACGCCGTGGCCGCGGTCTACCTGACCGTCGCGGTCGGCGTCGGGCTGTGGGTCTCGTCACTCGTCGATACGCAGCAACAGGCCATGTTCGTGACGTTCTTCATCGTCAACATCTACCTGCTGATGAGCGGGCTGTTCACGCCGGTGGACAGCATGGCCCCGTGGGTCCAGACCGTGACGATGATCAACCCCGTGCGGCACTTCGTGGCGATCGCGCGGGCAATTCTCCTGAAAGGCGCGGGGCCAGCCGAGATCGCACAGCCGTTCCTGATCCTGGCCGTGTCCGCAGTCCTGGTCCTGGCCGTCTCCGTGCGCCAGTATCGAAAACGCGCCGCCTGAAGCCAGTTCCGTATGTGTCCGGGCGGTGTTCTTTGTATTACAAAGTTATTTGCAGTAACATGGCTGAGTGCGGACCGTGCGACGCGTGAAGCTGATCCTTCCCGCGCTGACCGAGGCGACCAGCCCCTACTGGCGGCCAATCAAGTACTCACTGTTTCCGCCCCTCGGGCTCGCGACCCTGGCGGCATACCTCGACCCGGACCTCGCCATCACGATCCAGGACGAGCACGTCGAACCGCTCGACCTCGAGGATCACCCCGATCTCGTCGTCATTCAGGTCTACATCACCAATGCCTACCGGGCCTACCGCATCGCGGATCACTACCGCGCCCGCGGTGCCTACGTGGTGCTCGGGGGATTGCACGTCACGTCGCTTCCGGACGAGGCAGCCCCTCACGCGGACACGATCGTGCTCGGGCCCGGCGAAGACACCTTTCCCCGGTTCCTCGACGACCTGGCGGCTGGCCGGCCGGAGCGGCGGTACGTGTCGGCAATCCGCACGCTCGAGGGCATCCCGCCGATCCGCCGGGATCTGATTCAACGGCACCGCTACCTGGTGCCGAACTCGATCGTGGTGTCGCGCGGCTGCCCGCACCACTGCTCCTTCTGTTACAAGGACGCATTCTTCACAGGCGGCCGCGGCTTCTACACACAGCGGGTGGACGACGCCCTTGCCGAGATCGCGCGGCTGCCAGGTAAGCATCTGTACTTCCTGGACGACCATCTCCTCGGCCACGTGCGTTTCGCGCGCGAGCTGTTTCGCGGCATGCGCGGCATGGGACGGGTCTTTCAGGGCGCGGCCACCGTGGACTCGATCCTTCGTGACGACCTGATCGAGGACGCCGTGGCGGCCGGCCTGCGCAGCCTGTTCGTCGGCTTCGAAAGCCTCTCACCGAGCAGCCTCAAGGACGCCAACAAACGGCAGAATCTCGGACGCGACTACCAGCGCGTGGTCCGCAGGCTCGACGACCTGGGCGTGATGATCAACGGCAGCTTCGTCTTCGGGCTCGACGGAGAACACGGCGACGTCTTCGCGCGTACCGTCGATTGGGCAGTCGAGAGCGGCATCACGACCGCGACCTTCCACATCCTGACGCCGTACCCGGGGACTGCGCTCCATGCGCGCATGGCCGCGGAGCATCGGCTGGTCACCGACAACTGGGATCTCTACGACACGCGTCACGTCGTCTACCAGCCGGCCGGGCTGTCGGCGGAACAGCTGAAAACCGGATACGACTGGTCGTACCAGGCGTTCTATCGCTGGGGCAACATCATGAAGGCCGCGTCGGCGCATCGCACGGTCAGCCATCGAATGCGGCATGCGGTGTACAGCGCCGGCTGGAAGAAGTTCGAGCCAGCCTGGGACTTCGTGATTCGCGTCAAGCAGCTCGCGCAGATGCGGCCGCTCCTCGAATCGATTCTGTCGCCCGCCCGGCAGTCTCCAGCATCAGCGGCGGGTCATCGGGACGCCATCAACTCCCGCCAGTTGGTGACGACAGACAGCGAGGCGCTGTTGACGGTTCGTTCAAGCAGCAACACGCGCCCGTCGAACGTCACGTCGAATGGCGAGCGCGCCACGGGCATGACGGCAATCTCGGAGAACACCTGCGGAGGATCGCTCTGGAATCCAGCGCCAGCCGCACGGATACCGGCCCGCATGATGCTGAGGTCATCCAGCGACACATAGAGCAGCGAGCGGCCGTCTCCACTCCAGCGCGGCCGGCTGCCGCCCTGAGTCGAGACCTGCCAGCGCGGCGCGTTTGCGTCCACAGCGCTCGCAGTTTGGGGGAATGGTGTGACCATGACTTCCGGCCGCCCTGTCTGAGAGGACTCGAACGCCAGCCACTTTCCGTCGGGCGACAGCGCGGGATTGGTTTCCACTGCAATGGTCTGCAGCACCGGAAACGGCTGCCGGTTCCCGTCGAGCGGCATGGCCCACACGTCCTCTGTCGTCGTCGCGCCGATCTGAATGAACACCAGATAGCGGCCATCGCGGCTCCGGCTCGGTGAGAACTTGTCGCCGGGCCCGGTCGTGAGCTGCTCTTCCGGGCGCCCGCTCGTGACGTCCTTTCGAAAGACTTGCCAGACGCCCGTGCGCGGAGAGCTGAAGACCAGTTCGCGCCCGTCGGGCGACCACGACGGCGCGCGATCCGGTTTGGGATCGAACGTCTGACGCGTCTTCACCCGCCGTGCGACGTCCCAGGTCCAGACATCCACGTTGCCGGCAGCGTCGGCAAGCTCCATCGCGGCATGCGCGCCATCGGGCGAGACCCGCACATGGGTATAGAAGTCGTCGATGCCCGTCTCACTCTGCCGCTTGCCGTCGCCGTACACCCAGGTGATTCGCGGCCTGTCGGACGCCTCCGTACGGAATGCGAGCATGTTGCCCCTGGCTGACGACCAGAATGCGGCGTGAAAACCGGGCGGAAACACCGCGACGCTCGGAGCAACCGGCACGGGATCTCCACTGAGCCCGAGCGTGTCCCGGTCGATTCGCCGCGCCAGCAGCGTTCGCTCCTGCAGATACAGCAGATATGCCGATTCACCTGTCTGGTTGGGGACGAAGACAGCCTTGCGCCGCGTCTCGAGCAGACGTGTCTTCTGCTCGGGGTGCGAAAGGGAGCTGACGTACAGACCCACACGTTCAGGCTTTTCACTGCGCACGTGCATCAGGAATCGATCACCGTCAGGCAGAAACTGCGGTGCTCCGTAGCCGGTCTCTCCTGCGTTCCGGTCCACGGGTGCGATGAGCTGCGGCTGCCCGCCGGACGCGCTGACGCGATACATACCCTCTGGCGCGCCGAAGAGGATCACGCCCTCCGCGTTCCACGAGCCGCCGGTCGTCGTGGTATCAGCGTCCGGCGCGTCACTGATGGCAATCGGCGTACTGCCGTTGACCTCAACGCGCTTGAGTTTGCCGACGGCAAAGAAGCCGATGGACGTGCCGTCGGAAGACCAGAACGGAAAGTCGGCACCGTCGGTCCCGGCGATTCTTCTTGCGTTCAGCGAGTTCAGCGGCCGCAGCCAGAGCGCTGGAGCCTCTTTTGCGCTGGCAACACGAAACACGATGTATCGGCCGTCCGGTGAGACGGCCGTTGCGGTGTACGTGTAGTTGAACGCCGTCCCGTTCGGCGCATCCAGATAGAAGGTGGCAACATCCGCGGCGGACGCGGCAGGCCGGAAGGCCCACCAGGCAACCGCTGCTGTGATCGATGCGGCCCCGACTATCGCGGCCACGTGCATCCACGACCAGGTTCGCGACACACGTGCCGGTACCGAAACCGTCGCCGGCTCATCCACGATGGCCAGCGCGTCGCCGATGTGCCGCAAACGCTCCCGGGGATCGCGAACGAGGCAAAGCCGAATCAGACGCCGCAGCGAAGGCGGGACACCGGTCAGATCCAGTTCACGAGTGAGAACCGCTGCGATGGTGTCGGAGATCGTTTCCCCGTCGAACAGCTTCCGGCCGGTCACCATCTCCGCGAGGACGACGCCAAAGGCCCAGATGTCGCTGCGGTGATCCGCCCCCTTGCCTCGCGCCTGCTCGGGCGACATGTAGGCCGCGGTCCCGAGAATCATTCCGGCGCTCGTCATGTGTGCCGGCGAGGCGACCGTCGGCGACAGCGACAGCGCGACGGTCGACCCGTCGCTGGCAACTACATCGTCGGGGGCTTTCGCCAACCCGAAATCCAGTAGTTTCACCGTGCCGTCGGGCCGGATCTTGATGTTCGCGGGTTTGAGATCGCGATGCACAATGCCGCGCTCGTGGGCTGCTTCGAGCGCCGAGGCGACGTGTTTCGCGATGTGCAGCGCTTCGTCGAGAGACAGTGGCCCACTCGCCATGCGCTCGGCAAGCGTCGAACCCTCGACGAGCTCCATGACGAGCGCCGAGATGCCGTCGGTGCGCTCGAGGCCGTAAATCGCCGCGATGTTGGGATGGTTCAGCGACGCAAGGACTTCGGCTTCGCGCTGAAACCTGGCGAGCCGCTCGGCGTCGGACGCCAGTGCGTTCGGCAGGACCTTGATCGCGACCTGCCGCTTCAGATTGGTATCGACCGCACGGTATACCTCGCCCATGCCGCCGGCGCCGAGCGAGCCGACGACTTCGAACGGCCCGAGGCGGGTGCCCGCATCCATCGCTCGCGTATGTTACGACTAAGCGGGCGCCGCGCCCTGGGTGTTCACGTACACCGCATACAGCGACTGCCCCGCCGCCATGAACAGGCGATTGCGCTTCGGCCCGCCAAACGTGATGTTCGCGCAGACCTCCGGCAGGCGAATGCGGCCGATCAACCGGCCATCGGGCGCGTGCACGGTGACGCCGCTGTAGCCAACGTTGCTGCCGGCGTTGCTGCTGCACCACAGGTTGCCGGCCACGTCGGTGCGGATCCCGTCGGGGCCGCATCGAATGCCGTCCACGGTGAAGTTGCCGAACGGCGCCACGTTCGCCAGCGTGTTGTTCGTCGTGATGTCGCCAGAGACGACACCGCCGCGCGCCACGATGTACAGCTTCTTGTAGTCGGGAGAGAACGTGATGCCGTTGGGCGCCGAACCGAGCGCGTCCTGATCGATCACCAGCGCGACGCGGCCGCTTGCATCCACGCGATAAACGTTGAACGGCAGCTCGCGCTTGAGATCGCCGGCGCCCGCGCGTTGTCCGGCGCGCGCGTTGAGGCGGCCCTGCTGGTTGCTCGGCCCGCCCGGCGCGTCAACGACGCCTTCGTACAGCGATCCGCCAAACGGCGGATCGGTAAACCAGACGCTGCCGTCGCGATGAACGGCGACGTCGTTGGGCGAGTTGAGCCGCTTCCCGTTATACGAGTCGGCAATGACGGTGACCGAGCCGTCGTGCTCGTAACGCACGACACGGCGCTCACCATGCTCGCAGGAGATCTGGCGGCCTTCGAAGTCGAACGTGTTGCCGTTGCTGTTGCCCGACGGACTCCGGAACACCGTCACGCGGCCATCGTCATCGAGATAGCGCAGCTGGCGGTTGTTGGGAATGTCGCTCCACACCAGATAGCGGCCCTGACCGCACCACGCCGGCCCCTCCATCCATAACCCGCCGGTCCAGAGGCGCTGGATCGGCGTGTTGCCGAGACGCAGCGCGTTGAACGCCGGATCGACCGTGACGAGATCGGGATCGGGATAGGTGACAGGCGACGCGCCGGGCGAGAAGTCGCGCGGCGGATTCGAAACCACGGACGGCGGGCTGCTGCGCGCCGGCGGCGGAGTCGTCTGGGGCGGCGCCTGGGCGAGCGCAAAGCGAGGGGAAACGGCCGCCAGTCCCGCAGCCGCCCCGATCTTCAGCGTCAGTTCACGGCGAGTCATTCGCATGGCGCGCGTATGTTACTGCGTCGTCCAGAGAGTACAGCTCGACACGCATGTGACACCGCGGGATCGCGAAACGGGGGCGACTTTCCCGGCGCCGATGCTGGCACTTCATTTGCCGGATTCACATTGCCAGCCACCTGCGACAGAGGACACGTCCATGTCGCGCACACGCACGACTTTCTCCATCGCTGTCACGGCTTTGGTCGCGGCAGCGCTCGTCGGGCCATCGACGGCGTCGGCGCAGGATCGCACCGCCTCCGTCGTCGGCTTCGGCGGGATGGGGGTGAACACCTTCTCGACCACGCAGCTCGATTTTGGCGCGAACGTCGGCATGGAACTGACGCCGAGCGTTCAGGTGATCGGCGAGTTCGGACGCATCGGCGACACGCTGCCGACGCTCTCGGCGGGACTCCTGGACCTGACGTCGTACAACGTTCGCGTGTCGGCTCTGTACGGAGAAGGCGGGCTTCGCCTGCTGGCCGCACCCGACAGCGCCGTGAATCCGTACGTCGAGGCCACCGCCGGTATCGCGCGGCTGACGCCGCACGTCTCAGGCTTCGGCTCAGCGGACGTGCTCACCGCCGCCGGGCTCCAGTTTCTCCGCGGCACCGACCCGCTGATCGGGTTCGGCGGCGGAATCCTGCTCCGCGGCGGGCCGTTGGTTGCGGATGTCGGCTACCGCTACAAGCAGGTCGTCGGGGCCGACTCCCTCGCCAGCCTGCTGAGCGCGGGCCAGCCGCTTCGGTCACATCAAGTTCGATTCGGAATCGGTGTCCGTTTCTAAGAACAGGGAGCCGTCCCGAATGACCCTGACCGAAGAATTCACCGAGATTGCCAATCGGCTCCGCCCGGCGTTCGACAACGTCCTCCAGGAAGGCACGAGCGAGTGGGGATTCGTCGTGGTGAAGGATGCGCGACGCATGGTCGAGATCTTCAAGACGCCCGATGGGAAGTGGCACATGGACTTCTGGCAACTGGGCTTCAAGGCACACCACCACCCGGCCTGGGAGACCACAGTGGACACCATGGACGACGTGGTTTCAGCTGTGACGGAGTGGCTCAAACGGGCATAGATGGGCTGATCCTTTCACCGGCTTCCCCTGATCCTGAGCGGCCCGTACGACGCTAAAATGCGCCGATGCAGCCGCTCAGGCACTTCCTCATCGCTGCCTCGGTCCTCGGTTGTTTGGTGCCGGCGCCGGCACGCGCTGCCGGGGCCGCTCCGCTCGTTGACGCTGCCGAACGGGGCAGCCTCACCGAGGTTCGCGCGCTCCTCAAGCAGGGCACGGACGTCAACACCGCGCGTGTGGACGGGGTCACTCCGCTGCACGCGGCGGTTTACGCCGACCGCCTCGAGGTCACGGCCGCGCTCCTGACGGCCGGCGCAAAGGCGACGGCGGCCGATCGCTACGGCGTCACCCCTCTGTATCTCGCCGCCGTCAACGGCAACGCCGACATCATCCGGCGGCTGCTCGATGCGGGCGCCGATCCCAACGGAGTCGATGCGGGCGGCGAAACGGTCCTGATGACGGCGGCGCGCAGCGGGCGTCCGGCGGCAGTGCGCGCGCTCATCGAACGAGGCGCGCGCGTGGACGCGCGCGAGCCGGAGTTTCAGCAGACGGCGTTGATGATCGCGGCGCGCGAAGATCGCGGCGAAGCGGTCGGCGTCCTGCTCGCGGCCGGAGCGTCGCCGAACGTTCAGACCCGCAAAGGACCGACTCCGGCATTCGTTCCGCCGTGCAAGGGCACGGGCTGCGGGTCGGAAGGCGTCGGCATCAATCGCGGCGGCCTTCCCGATCGCGGACGCCGCGCCGAAGCCAAAGGCGGCATGACCCCGCTGTTGTACGCGGCGCGCGACGGACGGCTGGACACGGCGCGTCGTCTCCTCGAGGCGGGCGCGGACATCGAGCTCCCGGAAGCGAACGGCATTCGTCCGTTGCTGATGGCCGCGCTCAACAACCAGCTCGATGTCGCGCGCCTGCTCGTCTCGAAGGGCGCGAGCATCAACGGCGACGACTTCTGGGGACGTACACCGCTCTGGGCCGCTGTCGAGTACCGCAATCTCGACATGAACAACGTCGAGCAGGACGACCCGAAAGACAACGGCGTCGATCGCGCACCGGTCCTCGAGTTCATCAAGGAGCTGATTGCCGCCGGCGCCAACGTCAACGCCCGCACCCGCGAGCTGCCGCCGGCCCGCCGCTGGCTCTACTCGCTCAACGACGTGTCGTGGGTCGACTTCACCGGACAGACGCCGTTCCTCCGCGCGGCGCTTTCGGGCGACACGACGACGATGAAGCTGCTGGTGCAGCATGGGGCGGACCCCAATCTGCCGACGCTGGCCGGCACGACGCCGCTGATGGCTGCCGCCGGCGTGAATTGGACGGTGCAGCAGACCTACACGGAGTCGCCGCAGGCGCGCATCGACGCCGTCAACCTGTGCCTCGAGCTAGGCGCTGAGGTGAACGCCGCGAATTCGATGGGGCTGACGGCGCTCCTCGGCGCAGCGAATCGCGGCTCCAACGAGATCATCGAGATCCTCGTGAAGCGCGGCGCGCGGCTCGACATCAAGGACAAGGAAGGACGGACCCCACTGCGCTGGGCGGAAGGCGTGTTTCTCGCCTCCGTTGGCGCCGAGCGCAAGCCGGCCACGATCGCGCTGCTCGAACGTCTCCTGGCTGAGAAGAATCAACTCCCAACGCCCAATTCCCAACTTCCAAAATGAAACCGGTAGCTCTCGCGACGTTTCTGCTGCTCGCAGTCGCGCTTGTCCGCGTGGACACTCAGACGGCGCAGTCTCCCGCGCCGCGTGCGGCGACCAGTGAGAAAGCAGTCATCGACCGCTACTGTGCGACGTGCCACAACCAGCGCATGCGCGCCGGCAATCTCGCACTGGACAGCCTCGACGTGAGCGCGGCGGGACGCGATCCGCAGACGTGGGAGAAAGTCGTGCGCAAGGTGCGCACCGGCATGATGCCGCCAAGCGGCGTCGCGCGGCCCGATCGCGCGACGCTCGACGGCTTCGCCGCCTCGATCGAGACGGCGATCGACCGCGCGACCGCGAGCGCACCCAACCCTGGTGCGCCGGCGCTTCATCGTCTGAACCGCGCGGAGTACGGCAACGCCGTACGCGATCTGCTCGACCTGCCGATTGACGCCGCCAGGCTGCTGCCCGCGGACGACTCGAGCGGCGAAGGGTTCGACAACATGGCGAGCACGCTGAGCGTCTCGCCGGCGCTGATGCAGGCGTACGTGACGGCCGCGGCAAGGATCAGCCGCCTCGCGATCGGCGATCCGACGATCAGCGCCGAGCTCACGACCTACACTCCGCCGCGTGGCCTGGCTCAGACGTCGCACCGCGAAGGGATGCCCCTGGGCACGCGTGGCGGCCTGGTCGTGCAGCATGTCTTTCCGCTCGACGCCGAGTACGAATTCAGAATCGGCCGTGCGGGCGGCGGGCTCTTCGGACTCTCGCCAGTCGGCGGCGGCGACCCGGTCGAAGTCACCCTTAACGGCGAACGCCTCCGCGTTCTCGAAGGAAACGCACGCGGCGCGCTCCGCCTGAAGATTCCCGCCGGCCCACAGACGATCGGCGTCGCCGTCGTTCGCCGGTCGAATCCGCGCGGCGTGGACGACATGTACGCCGAGCTTGCCGGCACAGCGGGCGTGAACAGTCTGGGGATCAACGGGCCGTTCAATCCGACCGGACCGGGCGACACGGCAACCCGTCGAAAGATCCTGGTGTGTCGACCACAGGCGGCAGCAGATGAGCCCGCCTGCGCTCGTCGAGTGCTTGCCGCGTTAGCAACACGGGCGTTCCGCCGGCCGATCGCGGAGAAGGACCCGGCGATCGACACGCTGATGGGATTCTTCGAATCTGGCCGTAAGCTGCGTGGCTTCGAAACCGGCATCCAGTACGCGCTGGCCCGGGTGCTGGTCGACCCACAGTTCATCTTCCGCTTCGAACACGTGCCCGCCTCCGCCAAGGCTCCGGCGGGGCAAGCCCGGAGCGTCTACCGCATCAGCGGCCTCGAGCTCGCCTCGCGGCTCTCTTTCTTTCTCTGGAGCAGCATCCCGGACGACGAGCTCCTTCGCGTCGCGGCTTCGGGCAAGCTCGACGACCCGGCCGTGCTCGAACAGCAGGCGCGCCGGATGCTTGCCGACAAACGGGCCGACGCGCTGATCGACAACCTCGCCGGCCAGTGGCTGCTGCTGCGACAGCTTGACGACGTGAGACCCGGCACGAAGGAGTTCGACGGCGCGCTGCGCTACGCCTTCCATCGCGAGACCGAGCTGCTCTTCGAAACGATCGTGCGAGAGGACCGCAGCATCCTCGACCTGATCGACGCCGACTACACGTTCGTCGACGAACGGCTCGCACGCCACTACGGGATCCCCGACGTTCGCGGCAGCCTCTTCCGTCGCGTGACGCTGACCGACCCCGCACGGCGCGGGCTGCTTGGCCACGGCAGTTTCCTCACCGCGACGTCCGCGGCCAACCGTACATCGCCGGTCAAGCGCGGCAAGTGGGTGCTCGAGAACCTGCTGGGTGCCCCGGTGCCGCTGCCACCGCCTGGGGTGGAGACGAACCTGACCGAGACGACAACCGGCGCGGCGCCCACGTCGGTGCGGCAGCGGCTGGAGCGGCACCGCGCGAGCCCCAACTGCGCGTCGTGTCACGCGGTGATGGACCCGGTCGGGTTCTCGCTCGAACCGTTCGATTTGATCGGCAAGTGGCGCGAGTCCGACGGCGGCGTCCCGGTGAACGCCGCGGGCCGTCTGGCAGATGGAACCGCGCTCGACGGCCCGGCGAGCCTGCGAAAAGCCCTGCTGGACCGCCGGGACGCGGTTGCGGCGACCGCCACGGAAAAGCTGCTAACCTACGCCCTGGGCCGGCGCGTTGAGTATTTCGACATGCCAGCCGTGCGCGCGGTCGTTCGCGACGCGGGCCGCACGAACTACCGCTTCTCGTCGCTCGTCGCCGGCATCGTCAAGAGCGTGCCGTTCCAGATGAAGCGCTACGAGGGAGAGCCGTGATGTTCATTACGAAAAAGCATCTTTCGCGGCGGACCTTCCTGCACGGCGCCGGCGTCACCCTGGCGCTGCCGCTCCTCGAGTCGATGGTGCCCGCGGGCACCGCGCTCGCGCAGACCGCGGCCAATCCGAGGACCCGGCTGTGCGGCATCTACATCCCGCACGGCGCGACGATGGACAAGTGGACGCCGGCGGACGTTGGGACCGGGTTCCAGTTCTCGGAGATCCTGCAGCCGCTCGAGCCGTTCAGAAACTACGTCAACGTGATCAGCGACCTCGCCCACGCGCCGGTGGCGCCGTGGACCGGCGAGGACACCGGCGGCGCTGAAAACCACGTCAGGGCGGCGGCCGTGTTCCTGAGCGGCGCGCATCCGGTGAAGAAGAACGAGGCGTTCGCCGGCGCCAGCATCGATCAGATCGCGGCGCAGCACGTTGGACAGGACACACCGCTCCCGTCGATCGAGCTGTCAATGGAGCCGGTCAACCTCACCTGCGGCGACGCGGGATTCACCTGTGCCTATCGCAACACGCTGTCATGGAAGACGGCGACTGTCCCGCTGCCGATGGAGAACAATCCGCAGCTTGTCTTCGAGCGGCTGTTCGGCGACGGCAGCACCGATGCGCAGCGCCAGGAACGGCGCAGCCAGGCGCGCAGCCTGCTCGACTCGATCCGCGATCAGGTACCCTCGCTCGAAAAGAACCTCCCGGCAGGCGATCGCCGGCGGCTGCGCGAGTATCTCGACGAGGTCCGCGAGATCGAGCGGCGCGTAAAGCTGTTCGACGACACGCTGTCGCGCAATCTCGATCTGCCGGATGCGCCCACAGGGGTCCCGACCGAGTTCGAAGCGCACATCAAGCTGATGTTCGACCTGCAGGTGCTTGCCTACAAGACGCAGATCACCCGCATCTCGACGCTGATGCTGGCACGGGAGAACAGCGGCGCCACCTATCCCGCGACCGGCATACGCGAGGGCTTCCACAACGCGTCGCATCACTCGAACGATCGCAAGAACATGGATCAGTTCGCGGTAATCAACCGCTATCACATCAAGATGCTGGGCTACTTCCTCGAACGGCTGCAGGCGACGCCGGACGGCGACGGCAGCCTGCTCGACCACTCGATGGTGCTGTACGGCAGCAGCCTGAGCGACGGCAACGAGCACAACTTCGACCCGCTGCCGGTCGTGCTCGTGGGCGGCGGGTCTGGACGGCTGAAGGGCAATCGACACCTGCGGCATGCGCCGCACACGCCGATGTCGAACCTGCTGCTCGCAGTTCTCCACAAGGTGGGAGCCCAGGTCGACAAGATCGGCGATAGCACCGAACCGCTCGCCATCTGACGGGCGAAGCTCGCTGAGGCCGTATAATCCGCGCCTCTCGTCATGAAGCCTGCGGCAGCTCCGGTTCGCGACGTCACCGTCGGCGCCCTGTTGTCACACCTGGCCAAGACGCTGCCGGACCTTGAGGCACTCGTCTACAGCCACGCTGGCAAACGCTGGACGTTCCGTGCGCTCGACGCGGAAGCGCGGCTCGTCGCGCGCGGCCTGGTCGGGCTCGGGGTGAAGCCGCACGACCGCGTCGCCGTCTGGGCGACGAACGTACCCGAGTGGATCATCCTGCAGTTCGCGCTGGCCAAGATCGGCGCGATCCTCGTCACCGTCAACACGGCATTGCGCGCGCAGGAGATCGAGTACCTACTTCGGCAGAGCGAGACGTCAACGCTCGTCACGATACGGGGGTTTCGAACCGTCGACTATCTGGCTGAGCTCCGGTTGATTGGCGCCATTGGCGACACCTCCAGTCGCAACGAGCGGCTCCCCCACCTCCAGCGAGTGCTGTTCATAGGCGACGGGTGTCCTGACGGCCTGACACCGTACGAGACGCTTCGCGCTGCCGCGCGCGACGTATCCGACGGGGAGGTAGAGGCGCTCGAGGCGGCCGTGAGCCTCGACGACGTGATCAACATCCAGTACACGTCCGGCACCATGGGGTTCCCCAAGGGCGTCATGCTGTCGAGCCGCAATATCGTCAACAACGGCTACTGGCTGGGACAGGGGCTCGGGCTGTCGAGCGACGATCGCCTCTGCCTGTGCGTCCCGTTGTTTCATTGCTTCGGGTGTGTCATCGGCGTGCTCGGGGCCTACACGCATGGCGCGTGTCTCTGCGCGCTGGAAACGTTCGACGCGCGGCGGGTCCTCGAAACAGTTGAGCGTGAACGATGCACCACGCTCTACGGCGTCCCGACCATGTTCGTCGCAGAGCTCGAGGATCCGGAGTTCGAGCGATTCGATCTGAGCACCCTGCGCACAGGCATCATGGCCGGCGCGCTCTGCCCCGAAACACTGATGCGCAAGGTCATCGATCGGATGCACCTCCCGGAGATGACGATCGCGTATGGGCTGACCGAAACATCGCCGGGCCTCACTCAGACACCGCGCGACGCCAGCATCGAGGCGCGAACGCAGACCGTCGGCCAGATCCTTCCTGAAGTGGAACTGCGCATCGTCGATCCCGGAACCGGCGAGGACGTCGCGCCGGGCGCGAACGGCGAGCTCTGGACCCGCGGCTACATGGTCATGAAGGGCTACTACAACATGCCCGAGCAGACCGCGGCCGCCATCACGCCGGACGGCTGGCTGCGGACCGGCGATCAGGCCTGCATCGGCGCCGATGGGAACGTCCGCATCACGGGCCGAATCAAGGATCTGATCATTCGCGGGGGCGAGAACATCGCTCCGAAGGAAGTGGAGGATGTCCTGCGGCTGCATCCCGCGGTGCTCGATGTCTCGGTCTACGGAATCCACAGCGAATTCTTCGGCGAAGAAGTCGCTGCGGCGATCCGGACGAAGCCCGGTGTCGCGACCGATGCCGTGGCGCTGATCGAGTTCTGCGAGCGCCAGCTCGCGAAATTCAAGGTGCCGCGGCACGTACGCTTCGTGGAGAGCTTCCCGATGACCGCCTCCGGCAAGATCCAGAAGTTCCGTCTGCGCGAGCTGCACGAAGGCGCGTCTCCTTTGCACCTATAATTCGCCGACTCCTCCATGCCCCTGACCGCCGACTGGTTCAGCGAGTTGCGGCGCTCGGCTGCGGCCGCGAAGTAATCTCAGGATCCGTGTCGAACCATCCCTATTCGCAGCTTTTTGATCTGAGCCCGTTCCCGGCGGTGGTCAGCCGCCTCGACGACTATCGCGTGCTCGCCGTCAATCTCAGCGCGGCCGAGCTGGTCGGCGTGTCGCCCGCGGACGTCATCGGCCAGCCAGTCAGCGGCTACTACGTCGATCCGGCGCAGCGGCTCGAACTGATCGAGCGAGTGCGGCGCGACGGCAGGGCGGACAACGTCCGGTTGCACATCAGGCGAGCCAAAGGCGAGCCGCTGTGGGTGCTGGCTGCGATCCGCGTGATCGACTGGAACGGCGTGCCCGCGGCGGTCACCGTGTTCCACGACATCAGCGAACAGCTGGCGGCGGAATCGTCGCTCCGGGCGAGCGAACGGCGCCTGGCGGCGCAGAGCGATGCGTTGACGGATCTCACGACACGCTATACCAGCCCGGGTGAGGGCTTCGACGCGCGGTTGCGGGGCATCCTGCCGCTGGCGGCTGGCGCGCTGCGGGTGGAGCGGCTGAGCCTGTGGCGATTCGCAGACCAGGGTTCGACGATCCGGTGCGACGGGCTCTATCGCGCGAGCACCAACAGCCACGACTCCGGGAGCGTTCTGCACCGGCTCGACGCGCCAGCCTACTTCGCCGCTATCGAACGCGAACGGGTCGTGGAGGCGCACGACGCACAGAACGATCCGCGAACGTCCGGGTTTACCGCCGGCTACCTGATCCCGAACCGTATCGGCGCGATGCTCGACGTGCCGCTCCAGCACGACAACGCCACCATCGGGGTCTTGTGCGCCGAGCATGTCGGCGGCCCACGCGCCTGGACGATCGACGAGCAGAACTTCGCCGTGGCGGTCAGCAACCTGATCGTCGTGGCGCTCGTGGAAGAGGAGCGCCGTCACGCGCTCGCGCGTCTGGCCGAGAGCGAAGCGCGCGCACGGTTGATCGTCGACACGGCGCACGATGCCTTCATCGGGATCGATTCGGACGGCAGGGTCGTCGCGTGGAACGCGCAGGCTGAGGCGACCTTCGGCTGGGCGAGCGGAGAGGTCGTCGGCCGCAGCCTGGCCGAGACGATCGTGCCGCCGGCCTTCCGGGATGCGCATAACGCCGGCATGCGCCGTTTCCACGAAACGGGCGAGGCGCCAGTCGTCAACCAGCGCCTCGAACTGACCGCGCTGCATCGATCCGGGCGCGAGTTTCCGATCGAGCTCACGATTACGTCGCCGATCAGCGTCGAAGATGGCTATTTCTTTGCGGCGTTTCTGAGGGACATTTCCGACCGGCGCGAACGAGATGAGGAGCTGCGCACTGCCCGTGATACCGCGGAAGCGGCAACCCGCGCGAAGAGCGAGTTTCTGGCGAACATGAGCCACGAGCTGAGAACGCCGTTGAACGGCGTGCTCGGCTACGCCCAGCTCCTGCAGCGCGATCGGACGATGAACGCGGCGCAACGGGAAGCCCTGGACGCCATCGGCCGATGCGGGTCGCAACTGCTGGACCTGATCAACGACGTCCTCGACCTGTCGAAGATCGAGGCCGGTCGTCTCGACATCGACGAGGGACCGACCGATCTCACGCAGCTGCTGACCGACCTGAGGTACGTGGTTGCCGAAACCGCGGCGCACAAAGGCCTGACACTGACGATGACGCTGGATGCAGATGTCCCCCGTGCGGTCATCGTCGACGGACGGCATCTTCGCCAGGTGCTCCTGAATCTCCTCGGCAATGCCGTCAAGTTCACGAGGGCGGGCGACGTGCGCCTGCGCGTCGGTGCCGCCGGCGGACGCCTGGTGTTCGAGGTCGTCGACACCGGCCCGGGCATCGAGCCCGAGGCGATTACGGAGATCTTCGCGGCATTCTCGCAAACAAAAACCGGCGCCGAGGCGGGCGGCACGGGGCTCGGGCTGACCATCTCAGATCACCTCATCACGAAGATGGGCGGAGCGCTGAAGGTCGAGAGCGCGCTCGGCAGCGGCAGCCGCTTTTCGTTCAGCCTGCCGCTCGTCGAGACGCGAATCGACACCGCGGGTCAAAGCACCGACCCTGCCCTGCCGGCGCTCGATGCCCGGCTCGCACCAGGCCAGATGCTGACCGCGCTGGTCGTGGACGACAGCGCGGCGAACAGGCGGATTCTCGCGAGCCTCCTCGAGAGCGCGGGCGCGCAGGTCACCGCCGCAACGGGCGGGCTCGAGGCCATCGAGCTGGCACGCACGCATCAGCCGCAGATCATCTTCATGGACCTGAAGATGCCGGATGTCGACGGGCTCGAGGCCACGCGACGGCTGGCGCAGGATCCCGCGACGTCGGCAATCCCAGTGGTTGCCGTCACGGCCAGCGCTCTGGGGGACGCGCGTGCGAAGGCCCGCGCCGCGGGCTGTATCGACTATCTGTCAAAGCCCATTCGCGCCCAGGAGCTGTTCGGCGTGCTCAGAACGCACCTTGGCGCGCGATTCGTCGGCGGCACCGATCTGCCGGCCGCCGATACACCCGGCCTTGCCGTCGTCCGCCGGCTGGACGTCGCCGCGACGCTGCGGAACGCCGTCGCCGTCGGCGATGTCACCGAGATTCATGCCCTGGCTGAATCGCTGATGCGCGGTGGTCCCGCGGAGTCGGCACTGGGTGAGCGCATCAACAGGCTGGTCGTTGAATTCGACTTCGCAGGGCTCGCACAGCTTGGTGATTCGCTCGCCGGATCAGGTCAGCCGTGAACACCGCCCGCGCGGATGATCCGCAGATCCTGCTGGTCGACGACAACCCCACGAACCTGCAAGTGCTCTATCAGACGCTTGCGGGCGGCGGCTACCGTCTGCTGGCGGCACGAAGCGGAAAAGACGCCATCACGATCGCCCAACGCGTCGTTCCGGATCTGATTCTTCTCGACGTCATGATGCCGGGAATGGATGGGTTCGAAACGTGTGCGCACCTGAAGGCCGATCCGCGCACGCGCGATTCGGCCATCGTCTTTCTCTCGGCGCTGACCGCCGCGGACGACAAGGTGCGTGGCCTCGAGCTCGGCGCGGTCGATTTCGTGAACAAGCCGTTCCAGGCGGAGGAAGTGCTGGCGCGCGTCAGGACACACCTGACGATCCGCACGCTGCAGAAAGAGCTGCGGCGGCGCAACGAAGAACTCGAGCTCGAGCTGCTCGTCGCGCAGGAGCTGCTGCGTGAGGCGCGCGACCGGACTGAGGGTGTGCTGGCCGGCGACAGCCCCGTCGCCGCCCGCCTTCGCCGAGACATCGACGAGGCAGCAGCGAGCGACGAGCCGCTCCTCATCAGCGGCCCGACGGGCAGCGATCATGAAGCGGTGGCGCGAGCCGTTCACCACCAGTCCGCCCGCGGGTCGCGCGCGATGATCAGCGCGAATTGCCTCGCCGTGGTCCCCGACGCGTCGCCTTCCTCGCGCGTCACAGGCTCGGGATCCGACATCTTCGAAAAGCTCCGCCTGGCCCACTCGGGCACCTTGTACCTGGATGGCGTTCAGCATCTCCCGCATGATGTGCAACAGACGCTCGCCGCGCGTCTCGCGCCGGCCGACGGACCGCGTGGAGACGACGCGCTCGACGTGCGTGTGATCGTGGCAACGACGCGGGACGTGGATGAGGAAGTGGCCGCCGGGCGACTGGCGCCCGCTCTCCGCCGCGCCTTCCGCCGGACGATTGACCTGCCGCCGCTGCGCACCAGGCTCGAGGACCTGCCCGCCGTTGCGCCACTCATTCTCCGACGCCAGGCCGAACAGGCGGGACGCACGGTTCCGATCATCTCGGACGAATCGCTGCAGCGCATGCAGCGCTACCGCTGGCCCGGCAATCTGCGGGAGCTGCGCAATGTGATCGGCTCAGCGCTGGCCGTGAGCGCCGGTCCGGTTCTGGAGATCGGCGAGCACCTGCTGAACAACGAAGTGCGCGTCGGCAGCTACAACCTGATCGAGCGCATCGGCGCCGGGGGCATGGGTGAAGTCTGGCTCGCGCGGCACCAGCTGCTGGCGCGGCCGGCAGCCGTCAAGATCGTCCACGAAGCGGCGCTCGGCGTCGCCGAGAGCCCCTCGGCAGCGCGGCAGCGGTTCGCCCGCGAAGCCCATGTGACGGCCGAGCTGCAGTCGCCGCACACGGTGCAGCTGTACGACTTCGGCATCACCGATGCCGGCAGCTTCTACTACGTCATGGAGCGCCTGCGCGGCATCGATTTGCAGCGCATGGTGGAAAGCCATGGCCCGCTCCCGGCGGAGCGCGTGGTCTTTCTGTTGAAGCAGGCGTGTCTATCGCTCGCGGAAGCCCATTCACTGGGGCTCGTCCACCGCGACATCAAGCCTGGCAACCTGTTCGTCTGCCGGCTCGGCCAGCAGTTCGACTTCCTGAAGGTGCTCGATTTCGGCGTCGTATCGCGGCGAGGGCGCGGCGCGCGGGCGCCGCTCACCGAAGCCGGCCTCCTGCTGGGCACACCTGCCTATCTGGCGCCGGAGCTCGTGGGCCAGGACGCCTTCGATGCCCGGGTGGACATCTACTCGCTCGGCTGCGTCGCCTACTGGCTGCTGACCGGGCGGCCGCCCTTTGAGGGCGGCGACGCGATGTCAGTGCTGATGCAGCACTCGAGTGCAACGCCGCTCGCGCCGTCAGAGCTGGCGGAGAAGCCGGTTCCGAAAGATCTCGACGCCCTGGTTGTCGCCTGCCTCGGCAAGGACCCTCGAGAGCGGCCCGCGGACGCGGAGCAGCTCGCCGCCCGCCTCGACAGCCTGTCGGTGGCCGGCTGGTGGACGCAGCAGAAGGCGCGTGCCTGGTGGGCGCTGCACGTGCCCGAGCTCCTTGATCCGGCATGACGCGCGAGCTCGAGCCGCCTCTCTCGTACACACTCACCCGCCGGCGGCTTCTCCAGGCGGGCGGCCTTCTGCTGGTCTCGCCGTTTCTCGCCCTGCGGGAAGCCAGCGCGGGCGCACCGGCGCCTCGCCTCACGAGGTTCGAGCTGATCCCGATACGCGCGACCTCGCGGACGGTCTGGCTCGTCGTTCGTCTTCACACCGACGCCGGCCTCACGGGACTCGGCGAGGCATCCGACGCGTTCGGTTTTGCCAACACGACAGCAGCAAACGCCGACACGATGCGCGCACGGCTGCAGACATTCTTCGAGCTCGTCCGCGGCGGCTCGCCGCTTGACGTCGAACGCTATCGTCAGCGCGGAATCCCGATGGTGAAAGGCGATCTCGTCTCGGCAACAGCCTTCTCCGCCATCGAACAGGCGATGTGGGATCTCGCCGGCAAGGCGCTCAATGTGCCGACGCATGTGCTGTTCGGCGGCAAGGTGCGCGCCGTGCTGCCCGTGTACGCCAACATCAACCGCGCCACGAATCCGAGGACGCCGGAGGGATTCGCGGGCGCCGCGCGGCGCGCGGTGAAGGACGGCTTCCGTTCCATCAAGGCCGCTCCCTGGGACGGTTTTCCGGCTACGGGGTCACCGGCGAAGGTCATCGACGCGGCGGTTGACGCTGGAATCGCCGCGGTCGTGGCGATGCGTGAGGCAGCCGGAACGGACATCGACATCATGGTGGACTGCCACAGCTTCTTCGATGTCGAACGCGCAGTCGCTGTCGCCCGTCGTCTCGAACCGCAGCGCCTGCGATGGTACGAAGAACCGGTCGCGCCGGAGCGCGTGGACGAGACGGTCGCCATCAAGGGGCGGATCCAGCAGCCGATGGCCGGCGGAGAGGTGCTCTTCGGCGTCGCCGGCTTCGCGCCGCTCTATCAGCGTCGCGCCGTTGACGTCATCATGCCGGACGTGAAGCACTGCGGCGGACTGCTCGAGCTCACTCGCATCGCCGCCGCAGCAGAGGCAGCGGGCGTGATGGTCTCCCCGCACAATCCGAGCGGCCCCGTCTCGACGGCTGCGAGTGTGCAGGTCGCAGCTGGGATGGGGAACTTCAACTATCTCGAGCTGCAATACGGCGAGGTCGACTGGCGCGGCGAGCTGCTCGCGCCCATCGAGCGATTCGTCAACGGGCAGATTGCCGTTCCGGATCGTCCCGGGTTCGGCATCGCGCTGAATGAACAGGCCATTCGACGTCGCGCGCTCGCCCTCTGAGGGGGCGTTGTGAACGTCTCTACGGCGCTCCAGCCGATTTGCCACCGGATTCGACAATCCGGCGAGCAAGGTAGTTCACGACATCCGCGTCGGCGCGTACCGTCGTGAGATAGGCCGCACGGAGCACCTGCTCCCTGCCCTGGCGCAGCGCCTCGGTAATCCGCTCGCGCACGCCAGGCGTCGAAAGGTCACGCTGACCGGCCGGCTCCTTCGACACGACGTAGACGATCGTGAGCACGCCGCCCTCGTTCACGACGCGCGCGGAGCCTGTCGTCGTGCTCAACACCGCCTTCTGCAGCAGTGGCGGCGCCTGCTTGATCCTCGACAACGGCACGAGACCCAGATCGCCGCCGCGCGGGGCCGTTTCCGGATCCTCGGAGAAGTCCCTGGCGAGATCGGCGAACGGCGTCCCCGCCTTCAGCTTTTCCATCAGCATGGACACCTTCGCCGCCGCCGCCTGCGGCGTGGTGGCGTCGTCACCAGTGCGGTTGGCGACCTGCGCGCCGCGAACCGGAGTCACGATGATCTGCGCGAGGCGGAAGGCCTCTTCAGGAAGGTTGAACTGCGACCGGTTCGCGTTGAAGAAGTCGGTCACTTCCTGATCGGTCACCGTCACTTTCGAGCTGACCTCGCGCTCGAGGATCTTGCGTCCCAGCAGCTCACGCCGGAGGCCGTCGCGCATGTCGGCGGTCGTCAGATTGCGCTTCGCCAGCTCCTCTTGAAAGGCCTGCTCGTTCGGAATGTTCTTCTTCGCCTCGGCGAACGCGGCCTCGACCTCACTGTCGGGAAGCTCGATCTTCAGCGCCGCGCCTTTGGCGAACAGGATCTCCTCGACGATCAGGTCTTCGATGACGGCGAGCTTGGCCATCAGGGCTTCCTGATCGGACAGCGACTGCGAGCCGTCGCGCACGCGCCGGAACTCCTTCTCGACGCGGTCCCTCGTAATCGTGCGACCGTCGACGACGGCCCAGGTGTCGGCAGGTACTGCCGCCGGCGCCGGGGACGAACCCGAACGGCAGGCCGGAGCCAGCCACAACGTCGCCAGGGCGACGGCAACAAAGCGATATCGATGCATGTCAGTAGAATATCGCCCCTATGCCGTTCACGGCCGGCATTCCTCCACGGATATGAACGCACGGGTGGTCGTCAACGATCGGATGCAGCGGAACTACGTCTACGTCCGCACCGAGCCGGCCGGCCGCAACTTCGCGCCCCAGTTTCAGCCGCAGTTGACGCCACGCGAGATGTTGGCGCTCGGCGTGTTCGGTGGAAAGTACATGACCGACTGCCGAAAGGAGTTCCCGGCAAGCTGGTACACGCGCGCGAAGCTCTGCTCGACCCATCACGATCCGAAGCTGAACTACTTCGGCGTGAATGCATCCCAGTCGCTGGACACCTGGTGGCACAAGGGCTGGATCCGGCCGCAGGATCCGCGCGGGTGGTTTCAGTGGTACTGCCGCTACTACATGGGCCGACGCTCATCGGACGACGAGCGCCAGATTCGACGATGGCGGGCGATCGCGAGGCACGTCGCGCAGATCATCAGCCATTGCGAGCGGGGCGACCTCGACTGCAGGCGTCGGCAGCGTCAGGCCGTGCTGCACTGGGCGTATGACAGCCGCAAGATCTAATGCTGACGGTCCGCCTGAAGGCGGACACTACGTGCGTGTCGGGATCTCCACATGCCTGCTCGGCGAGGAGGTCCGCTACGACGGCGGCCACAAGCGCACGCAGTACCTCATCGATGCGTTCGGTAGTTCGGTGGAATGGGTGCCGGTGTGTCCGGAGGTCGAGGCAGGGTTTGGCACACCGCGCGAGGCGATGCAGCTGTCGCGCGTCAACGGTGTCATCAGGCTCGTCACGGTGACGACCGCGCGCGACGTGACAGATCAGATGGGCGAACTCATTCGACGGCGCATGCAGGAGCTGCAGTTGAAGGGCCTGAGCGGCTACATCCTGAAGGCGAACTCACCGAGCTGCGGCCTTGCCGTCAAGGCCTTCGACGACCGCGGCATCGCCAGCGAACCTGGAAGAGGCGTGTTCGCCGAGGCGCTGACCCGCGAGTTTCCGGATCTGCCAATCGAAGACGAGGGCCGGCTGTCCGACCCTCGCCTGCTTGCTGAATTCGTGGAGCGCGTGTTCGCGTATCGGCGGCGCAGTGGGTCCGCCTGAGGGCGGACACGACGACTACTTCTTCGGGGGAGGAGCGATCTCGATGCCGGCAAGATATGCGTTGCGAATGGGCTTGAGAGTGGCGAGGTACGCCCAGATCGCCCGCAGGTCGTCGTCGGTCAGGTTCTGATAGACGTCGATCGGCATCGGCGGCATCACCGCCGTACCGTTCGGCTTCTTGCCGGTTCTCATCGTCTGCACGAACGTCTTCTCGTTGTAGCCGCGCGCGGGGAGTCCGGTCGCGGTGTCGGGTGTCAGGTTGGAGGCGACCGTCTGTCCCCACGGGCCGTACCACGCAGTGAGGTCAAGCGAGGCGTGGATTTCGCCGTCCGCCTTCGTCGGCATTTTCGTTGTCTGGGGCCGGCCTGACAGCAGGCGCGCTGGATCGGGAGTCATGCCCTGGCTCTTCGGCGAATGGCAGTCATGGCAGCCGGTGATGTTGACCAGGTACTTGCCGCGCTCGACGGGATTCGTCGCGCCGGCTGCGGTGCCGCGCTGCTGAGCCTGTCCGCTCGTCGCCGCGATCAGCAAGAGTGCAATGACGCCCGCGGCCGAACCCAACAGCCAGCGGCGTCCGAAAGCTTGACGATCGTGTCTCATCAACTTCCTCCTCATGATGGTGCGTTACCTTACATTGATCCGGCACGAAGCCTGAAATCCGGTCAGGCCATCCGACTGCCCATCAGGGCACAGCCGGCGCGTGGGCCCTCCGCTCTCGCAGGACCTCGGCGTGCGGCATGAGCAGCAGGATGCCGGCAATGGAGACGAACGTCGCCGCGATCTGATACCACGCCGGCACCATCGGATCCCCCGTGACCTTGATCAGCCAGGCGACGACGAACTGTGTGGTGCCGCCAAACACCGCCACACCGGTCGCGTAGAGGATCGAAAGACCGCTCGAGCGGACGCTCTGGGGAAACGCTTCCGCCATGAACGCGTACACCGCACCGATGCCGACGGCATACACGAGGTTGCCAAGCATGTTCGCGGCGAATATCGCGGCGGTTGACGCGCCTGCGAACGTGAGCACCTGATACAGCGGATACAGCATCAGCAGGAAGAGGACGCGGGATGCGACCAGCATCCGCTTGCGGCCGAGGCGATCGAGCCGGACGCCCAGCGCGAGCCCGGCAATCTGCGCGACGTTACCGGTCACCGCCAGTGCCGATCCGATAGCTGCCGACAGGTGCAGCGTGGTAATCGCATACGTGGTCATGTAGTTGAACACATAGGTCGACACGGTGCCGCCGCAGATGATGAGCACGCCAAACACGACGGCGCGGGAGTGGTCGCGCCACAGCTCACTCAGCACCTCTCCCGTCGACCGGTGCGTCTGGCTTTCGGCAATCGTTTCAGGCAGCTGGCGCCGGATGTAGAACGCCACCGGCGCGATCGCGACGCCGAGCAGGAACGGAATCCGCCATCCCCACGCATAGAGGTCTTCACGCGACAGCGTGGCGGCGAGGATGACACCGAGGCCGCTGCCCATGATTGCCGCGAGCTGCTGACTGTAGGCCTGCCATGCTGTCAGCGCCGCTCGCTTTTCGGGCGGCGCCGCCTCGAGCAGATACGTCGTCGCAGGGCCGACTTCACCGCCGCAGGAGAAGCCCTGAATGAGCCTCGCCACGAGGAGAAGAATGGGGGCGGCCACGCCGATCTGCGCGTAGGGGGGCGTCAGCGCCACCATGAGCGACCCGACCGACATCAGGAGCAGTGTCAGCGTGAGCGCGGCACGGCGCCCGACACGATCCGCGTAGGGGCCGATGATGGCGGCGCCGAGCGGCCGCGTCACGAATCCGACGCCGAACGTCGCGAGCGCCCCCAGGAGGCGGGTGATCTCCGACTCTCCCGGAAAGAACGCGTCCCCGATCATCACGGCAAAAAACGTGAAGACCAGGAAGTCGTAGAACTCCAGCCAGTTGCCGATGACCACCGCGACGACCGCTTTCGTCGACAACACCGGCGACACGTGGGGCGGAGACGCGGTGTTGAAGGGCATGGGGCGTAACTCTATGCAGGCTGGCCAGGTGTTGTCACCTGTGATGTGGGCGGGTAGAACGAAAGATCCGGTGCGTCGAGTCCGCCGCTGGCGGCGAACCCGACGTACCCTCAGGCATCTTCAGTCGAGCAAGAGTCTGATTCCGGCGAAAAAGCGGCCCTGGTTCTGTCCGGTCTCGCCCGTCGTTTCCTCATCGAGGAAGACGCGGCGGTAGTCACCCTGGAAGACAACACCCCAGCCATCTCCAGCGTTGATGTTCACGCCGCCACCCGGCTGCAAGGAGAAGCGGGTGTCCGAAAAGCCGCCGCCGCGTACGTGCAATCCGCCGAAAAGGAACTGGGCGTACGGCCACACCTTTCCACCCATCGGGCGGCTGTTGAATCGAGGGCCAGCGCCGAAATTCCAGAAGTTGAATCGAACGTCAAACTCTGAATCCGTCGCCCATCCGACCTCGCCGACGAATCCAATCATCTTGCTTCTGTTCCAGGCGCCGTCAATATTCAGACCGAATGGAATTGTTTGATCGGGAATGTGCAGCAGCTGATAGCCGCCTGTGACTTCAAACCTGGGATACGGTGGGGGCGGTGGAGGATAGGGCCCTGGCTGCGCGGGCTTGGCCTGCGCAAGAGCGGAAACCGCAGTCGATAGAAAGATCCCCACAGCAAGACACGCAATTCTCGAACGTAGACGCATGCTTCCTCCTGAGGCGGAGCCGCTTGATGCGGCACGCGTGAGCCGTCGGACAGACCACGCTACAGGAAAAAACAACAGAGGTGCAATCCACCTCGACAGTGGATGCGCAGTGTCGGAATCGAGCGAGCGAACGCGTTTAGCGAACGCCCGTCGTTGACCCGGGGTCCAGGCTGACCTGGATGCGCTTGAGGAACCGCACCGCAGTGCCGTCCAGCATCGCGGGCTGATACTGCCACTTCTTTGCAGCATTCGTGAGCAACGAGTCGTACCTCGGGTGCACCGAATCAATCACGCGCGCGGCCTCGACGTTGCCCGTGGCGTCGATCACCACGTCGAGAACACCAGAGACCGCGCTGGTGAGAACGTCGGGGAACCGCGGCATCGTCTGGCGCACGGTCACAGGCGCGACGACCTCCCGGTCTTCCATCGTGAACACACGTGTGAGGTCACGGGTGGGTGCGGGCGCGGCCGCAACGACGGCTGCGGCTGGCGCCGGCTTGACGACAGGCGGCGGTGGCGGAGGTGCCAGCGCTTTCTCGGCAAGGCCGGCGAAGCCGCCGGCCAGCGTCTTGATGTCGGACAGCGGAGCCTGTGCGACCAGATAGGCAATGTCCGGATCGGCCAGAGCAGTCAGGACCCACTTGAAGCCGGCACTCGCGGCGGCGAAGTTCCCCCGGTCGTACTCCGATTTGCTCTCGTCGAAACGCCTCTGAACCATCGACGGCAGCAGGCGCAGCCGTGCCGTGCTGACGGCAGTCCGTATCCGCGGCGAGAGCTCGTCGGAAGGAGGCCGATACAGCGGATGCTGCGACACGAGGCGATCGATGGCGAGATCGACTTCTGCCGAACGGCCGACCGCCACGAGGCAAAGCACGCGATAGAGCGCGACGGACGCGGCGTCCTCCGAGGGTGCGCCGACAATGGCGCCCCCTTCAGGGATGACGATGCTTCCCAGCTCGTTGAGCATCGTCAGCGCGTCGTCGTAGTTGGCTGAGGCGTAGAGCTCCTTCGCCTTCGCCAGCGATGCCTGGGCGTGCGCTGACGCCACGGTCGTGGCCAGGACGGCGATGGTGAACACGGTGACGAGCGTGTGTTTGCGTCTCACTGCCGTTTCCTCATGTCCACGCTCAGGCGCGCGGGCCCGTTCAGCGTGACGGTGACTGTGTGCCGCTGCTCACCAAGCTCAGGATGGCGGAACACGACGTCGTGATTGCCAATCGGCAGGCTCACGTTGCCGATCGGCGTTTCGCCGAGGCGCTCGCCGTCAACCCACACGTCGGCCCACGGCGCTGCGTTCAGGGCGACCGATCCCTTGGGTACGTCGATCCGCATCGGGGTCACCTTGCCCGGCTGGACCAGCACTGTTCGTGTCTGCCGATAGCCGAGCGCTTCGTTCACGATCTGGAGGCTGTGCTCGCCGACCGACATCATGATCCGGTCGCTGCGGCTGCTGCCGACCAGGCGGCCGTCTTCGAGGAGCTGCATCTCGACTGGCGTCGCCAGCGACACCCATCCGGACACCGGAATGCCCTGCGGCGCAGACAGCGGCACCACGAGCGCGGCAGTCGTCCCGGCCTGTACGGTGACCTGTTCGCTGACCGAGCTGAGCGAGTTCTGCAGCCCGACCGTGTGCACCCCTGGGGTGAGGTTCTCGATGACGAGGGGCGATACGCCTTTGCGCTGGCCGTCCACGGTCACCGTCGCGCCGGGAGGATCCGTCTTCACGCTGATCTGTCCGACGATCGCGCCGGCCTTCGGCAGTTCGACAAACTGCGAGATGTGTCCACCCGTGGTGATCTTCACGGGGATTGCACGAGTCTGATCGCCGAGCGTCAACTCGAGTTTGTGGTCGCCAGTTGGAAGATCCATCGTGATCGGCGTGGAACCGCGCCTCTTGCCGTCGATGTACACCTCGACGCCGTCGGGATCGGTGTTCACGGCGAGCACGCCGGTCGGCGGCGCGGTCGCATAGCTGCGGACGGCAAACACGCCGGCCGTAATCGCGGCGACGAGGACGGCCGCCGCAACAGCAACGCGGTTCCTCCACGGCGAGTCCCAGAATGGAATCGCCCGCTTGACCTGAAGCTTGGGTTCCGGCTCGCGGTCACGCACCGGCGCTGAAAACGACGGGGGGGCGATCGGCGATGGCGGCGCGGCCGCGGGCTTCGACTCCGCCTTCGCTGCTTCGGACTTCGCCGGTGCGGGCGCTGGGAAGACCTCGATTGGCGAGTTGCTGACTGGCTTCGGCGTCGAAGGCGACGCTGCCTGGCTCTTCGCCTGCGCCGCATCGGCTGCCGGCGACGCCGCGGATCGACCAAACGTCTGGCATTCCGAGAGGAACGCCGTCAGCACCGTGCGCGCACGCGCATCGTCAACCTTGATGGACTTCTCGAACTCGGCCTTGGCGTCGATCGCCGTCGCGAAGCTGCGGTCGCCGTCGACCTGCATGGCTCGCCGGAGCCACGTCTTCATCTCGGACGGCAGCATCTCCAGCCCGTTCGGCGAGACCGCGTTCAGCCCTTCGATCATCTCGGGGATACCCGCCGGATACTCCTCATCGTTCAGCAGGCGGCCGAGCAGCAATGACAGCGCCACGGTGCCGATCTGGACAACGTCGGCGCGGCGATCGATCTTCGGCTTGCCATCAACGACTGGAACCGCCACGCGCAGCTCGCGCCAGCACCGCTCCTGATCGAACCCGAACTGCTCGATCGCCGCGCCGAAGACGTGGTCCACGACCATCAGCCGGGCGTCGGGCGTGAAGATGAGGCGTTCCGGCGCAAAGGCGCCGTGGCTCACGTGGGGCACGGTTTCGTGCAGCGCAGCGGCCGCCTGCAGCAGCTGCTGCAGCAAACCACGCGCGCCGTCGTACTCGAGCGGGATCAGCCGCCGTTCGGCGATGGCCAGCAGATCCGACAGGCGAACGCCAGAGACGTGGTCGGTGGCGACGACGATCTTCGACGGTGGCTTTGACAGGCGTCCCACGCCGCGAAGGCGCGGAAAGGAGGGGTGCTGGAAGGTGGCGAGCTCGCCCGCGCGATTGCGCAGGGCAGCCTCGACTCCGTTGACCGTGCCCAGCGATTCGTGGACGATCACCAGGTCGAGGAGCTGATTGTTGGCGCCCGTCGTCTGGCGGCGCTCACCCAAACCGTCCTGAAAAGCGGCTCCGGCTACACTCATAGCGAGTGCACCGAAGTGCGACTTCCGTACCCGAAGCCGCTACTTTGTGCCGTTCCTGCCCCTGCGTGCCGGTGCCGCGGATTGCACGCCGCGGCACCGCTCGGGCTTCGTGACGATTCGTAACCTCTTTACGAAATCGTCACGAGATTTGCGGATCTGTCGGAACCGATCGTACGCCTTTGTAGCCTAGTTTCCGCGTCCCCGTCCGCCACCTGCCCCACCACCGCGCGGCGGAGCTGGAGGCAGCGTGCCACCCTCGGCCAGGATTTTCATGTTCTCGAGCGCGCCTGTGAACTGCTGCGTGCGCTGCGCCTTGTCCCGCTCGCGCGCGGCGTCGTCGGCGAGCATCGAGTTGTCGTACATCAGCGTGTAGACCAGTTTTGAGGTCGTGGCGGTGACGGGTCGCGCCTCGAGGGTGCCGTGATAGAGGTTGTAGGGACGTCCCTCACGAACAGGCTGTGTGTAGGTGTATGACAGGTCCGTCCTGCCGACGAGCACCTCATTCGCCACCGACCGAACGGCGCCAACTTCGCCGTCCTTGCCGGCCGTAATGGTGCAGGGGATACGGAACCACTCGCCGATGTCGCAGTACTTCCCGACACGCTTCCAGACTTCGGCCGCGGGACGATTGACCGCGACCTCCATGACGATGCCGGTATAGGTGGGGTTTGCCACTGCAACGCTCTGAGCCGCCGGCGGCGCGCCCTGCGGCGGAGCGGCCGGTGCCTGGCCGCTGATGACGACCGCCAGGCAGATGATGGCGAGAGCTGTACCGATCGCGCTCACGCCGAAACGATTCCTCATGTCATGCCTCCACATTGTCTGACAGCTGGTGAGCCTACCTCTTTTTGGAGGTCTTGCGTGTGACCTTCGCTCGTTTCACGGCCGGTGCCTCCCGTTTGGGTTTCGGGCGCGAGCCGCGCACCGCCTGTGACGCGACCTCGTTGTAGTCGTATGCCTGTTGAAGCCAGTCCGTTACGGGCGATTCGACTTCGTCGCGGTGGCGAATCTGAATCAGGTGGGCCACCTTGGTTCGCGAGGACTGCACCGCCCGTTTGACCTGCGGCGCCCTGAGCGCACGGGGCAGGAACACACACACCTCGAGAAAGTGTCGCTTCGGGCGGACGAAGAAGTAGCACGATTTGCGCGAAAACATGATCGAGTGATGCGACGCATAAATGCGCTGCTCACCGAACTCGACCGCAGTCTCTCGGAGGCGCTGCCAGGCGTCCTGCAGATCCTCGGACAGGTCTGCGGTTAGCGCAGCCTCGGTCGTCGTCCAGCAGTCGTGCTCCTCGCCCTTCGCGATCCACTGCTTGCAGTGGAAGCATTCCCAACCCGCAGCCATCTGCTCGAATTCTACGATTCACCAGTCAGGCCCGGGTGGCCGTACCGCAGATCTGCGGCAGGACGGTACCGATCGGGTCATGAATGACGGCATCGGCGAGGTGATCGAACGGCGTCGGTTCGGCATTGACGATGACCACGCGCGCGCCCGCTGATTTTGCGAGCGGCACGAGGCCGGCAACGGGATATACCTGCAGACTGGTGCCGACGGCGAGGAGCAGATCGGCCTCCTGAGCAGCCTGCATCGCGGATTCGATGACCTCGGGGATCAGTGCCTGGCCGAACGAGATCGTCGCGCTCTTCAGAATGCCGCCGCACGAGGCACACGGCGGATCCGCTTCTCCGGCCCGCACGCGGTCGAGCACCGGCCCGGCCGGTCCGCGCCAGCCGCAGCGCATGCACATCACGTCTCGCATCGTGCCGTGGACTTCCACGACCATCGATGGAGAATGACCGGCCATCTGGTGAAGGCCGTCGATGTTCTGCGTGACCACCGCGCGAAGCGCGCCGCGCTGCTCCAGCTCGACGAGCGCATGATGGCCCGCATTTGGCCGCGCCGTCCAGGCGGGATGCTCGAGACGCCCGCGCCAGGACAGCTTTCGCACCTCGGGATCAGTCATGTAGTGATGAATGTTCGACAGCCGTTCTGCTTTCGGATCGCGCGTCCAGACGCCCTGTGGACCGCGGAAGTCGGGGATGCCTGATTCCGTGGAGATCCCGGCGCCGGTCAGCGCGACGATTGATGCGGACTCCAACATCCACGCGGCGGCCTGAGCGAGACTGCTCACGAGGACCATCATCCGCGATCCGGTCACCGGAGGCTGTCGTTAAAAGTCTGCCAGCGCAGCTTCCGCGGCCGCTCGCTTCTCGGCGGCCTTGCGCTCGGCTGGGGTAGCCGTGCGGGGTGATTCCGGAGATCGCTTTTTGGCAGCGCCCGCCTGCCCATCTCGAGATTCCTGCTCCGAGCCGCGCCTGGTCGTCGCGGTGCCCAACGACGCAAATGCCATGCGGTGCTCGGCTGCCAGTGCGACCGCCGCCTTGGAGGATCGTTCTTCCGCCGCCTTCGCTGCGATCGCCGCTTTTGCTGCGCGCGCCTCTTCCGCAATCCGGGCGGCGGAGGCAGCCTCGACGGCCTCCTTGGCAGCACGCTCCTGATCGGCGGCCCTGGCTTCCGCGGCGGCGAGCGCGGCTTCCGCCATGGCGCGACGGTGCTCGGCATGCGCTGCTTCGGCAGCCGCTTCCGCCGCGCGCTTTTCCTCGGCAGCGTGCGCGGCGGCGGCTAGTTGCGCGGCCTGTTCGGCGGCGCGCTGTTGTTGCAGGACTCGGTCGACGGCGGCTTCAGCCGCGACGCGGCGCTCGTCGGCCTTCGTCGCATCGGCTGCCGCCTTTGCTGCGCGCTGCTCCTCGGCAATTCGTGCATCGATTGCGGCCTGCTCGCCGGCGCGCTGCTGCTTGATGGCTCGATCGGTGGCGGCTTCCGCAACGGCACGGCGCTCCTCGGCCTTCGTTGCCTCGGCCGCCGCCTTTGCTGCGCGCCGCTCTTCGGCAGTTCGTGCGTCGACCGCTGCCTGCGCGGCCTGCTCCGCGGCACGTTGTTGCTTGGTGGCTCGATCAGCAGCGGCTACCGCAGTAACACGGCGTTCCTCGGCCTTCGTTGCGTCGGCAGCGGCCTTCGCGGCGCGCTGCTCCTCAGCAATTCGTGCGTCGACAGCTGCCTGCGTGGCTTGCTCAGCGGAACGTTGCTGTTTCGCGGCCTTCACCACGGCAGCTTCCGCAGCCGTGCGGCGTTCTTCGGCCTTCGCCGCGTCGGCGGCTGCTTTCGCGGCTCGCTGATCTTCGGCCACTCGTGAGTCGACAGCCGCCTGCGCGGCCCGCTCTGCGGTGCGTCGTGCTTCCGAGGCGCGGCGACCGTCCTGGTCGAAGGCGCGGTGGGCCTCCAACGCTTTCGTTTCAGCCTCGGCTCGAGCCGACTCCGCGGCCGCTCGGCGTTCCTCGGCAGCCTTCGCATCAGCGGTCGCCTTCGCCGCTCGCCGCTCCTCGGCCGCTCGCGCGTCAGTTGCCGTCCGCGCGGCCTGCTCGGCGGCGCGCTGCTGTTCGACAGCCTTGGCCTCCGCGGCGAGCGCATCAGCGAGACGTTTCTCGACGGCCTTCGCTTCGGAGGCAAGCGCCGCCACGCGTTGCTCGTCGGCAGCTCGCGCTTCCGCGGCACGGCGGGTGGCCTGCTCGAACGCACGGTGTGCTTCAACCGCTCTGGCCTCGGCCTCGGACCGGGCCGCTTCCGCGACTGCACGCTGGTCCTCCGCCGCGCGGGCATCGGCAGCCGCCTTCGTTGCGCGCTTCTCTTCGCCAACTCGCGCTTCGGCGCCAGTTCGCGCTGAACGCTCGGCGGCCCGCTGCTGATCCGCGGCCCTGGTCTCTGCCGCGGCAACGGCAGCCTCCGCGGCCGCACGACGTGCCTCGGCCTTCTTTGCTTCCTCAACCGCCTTCGCCGCGCGCTGCTCCTCCGCGAGTCGTGCGTCAGCAGCGGCCCGCTGTTCCTGGGCGGCCTTCTTCTCTGCCGCAACAAGAGCGGCTTCCGCAGCCGCGCGACGGGCCTCGGCCTTCGTCGCTTCGTCAACCGCCTTCGCTGCGCGCTGCTCTTCCGCGAGTCGCGTATCAGCCGCGGCACGCTGCTTCTTCTCTGACGCGAGGCGGGCGGCTTCCGCAGCCTCACGACGCGCCTCGGCCTTCTTCGCTTCGTCGGCCGCCTTCTCCGCTCGCTGCTGTTCCGCCAGCCGCATATCAGCGGCGGCGCGCTGTTCCTCGGCGGCTCTTTTCTCTGCCGCAATGACTGCTGCTTCCGCAGCTGCACGGCGCGCCTCCGCCTGATCGGCCTCGGCGGCCGCCTTTGCTGCGCGCTGCTGTTCCGCGGCCCTCGCTTCAGATTCGGCACGCGCAGCTTGTTCGAGCGACTGCTTCGCGGCCGCCGCTCTGTTTTCGGCCTCGGCCCGCGCGATGTCGGCCGCCGCGCGACGTTCCTCGGCAGCCTTCGCATCGGCCGCGGCCTTCGCGGCTTTCTGCTCTTCAGCCGCGCGCGCCTCAGCGGCTGCCCAGGCCGCCTGCTCAGCGAGACGGAGGTGCGCGGAGACTCTGACCTCCGCCGCGGCGATCGCCGCCTCAGTCAGGTTGCGGCGCGAACCGGTGACCGTCTTGTTCGCCGGACGTAACGCGATCGCCATATCCTCGGCGGCAGGTGCGACACTCTCTGCATCTGCCGCAACCGGCATGGAATCGGTACTCGTTGAAAACCCGGCCAGGCGCTCACTGTCGCGTTCGGCGGCGTCGCCTCGAGAGACCGATTCATCTTCCTGTGGAGGCTTGACGATCGGAGCGGCCTGTCTCTTCTCTCCAGCGGCACGCTGGAGATATTCCACAAGCTGGCCTCTGAATACTTCTGGATCGCAACCGTCCGAGCGCTCTTTGCCAAGGCGCAGCAGTGACAGCTTGCTGCGTGATGGCGTCGACGACGTTGCCAGGATCGGAATCGAGAGGACCTGCACGTGCAAGGCGGCGGCACCGAGCTCGCGCAAACGGGTTGTAAGGGCGCTGTCGTCTTTCTGCGAAAGAAGGGGCGGTGTCAGGATGAGATCGGGCACTCGATCCCCAAGCGACCTGAACCCCTTCTCGGCGGTTTCGGTTAACACGAGTTCCGCCCCGAGCTCGCGCACAATCGAAGTGAGCCGGGCGATCTGTTGCTGGTCGTTCTCGATGGCAAGAATAAGGGGCATGGCGCGCCGGACCAGCCCCGGATGGCGCAAGTTCTGTTCCCTTCACATCTTCGCGACACCGCCACCGCATGTGGCGACATTCGCCGGGTTACTGTGTTTCCCAGACTGGCGGCCCCGGTTCCCTGGCGGCAGTTCCGCACGCCGGATTACAGGTTTGGCTCTAACCCCCGGCCAGCGCTCCGATGATCAGAAAGGGCTCTGCACCGCGCACGACAGGCTCCGGCAGAGGCGTTTCGGGCGGATCGTGTGACAGATCTTCTTCGCACGCGTAAAAGCGCACGAACGCCCGCCGTTTGAACGTGGACTGATCCCGTATCGTTCCCCGCAGCACTGGATACCGCAACTCGAGCGCATCGAGTACACCGCGCAGCGTCGCCGTGCCCGGTACGTCCAGTTCCACTTCTGGACCGACGCGCGCCAGCGTCTGCAGGTGCTGCGGTAGTGCGACCCGAATCATGAAAGGGTCTGAACCTCCACCGAGAGCACAGGCGGAAGATCGCGAACGATCGGCGTCCAGCTGTCGCCCGCATTGGCCGAGCCGTAGACCTGGCCGCCCGTCGTGCCGAAGTACACACCGCACGGATCGAGAGCATCGACCGACATCGCATCGCGCAGGACGTTGACGAAACAGTTTTCCTGGGGAAGCCCCCTCGTCAGCGCCTCCCACTCGTTACCGCCGGTCCGACTGCGATACACGCGCAGCTTCCCCTCGGGCGGGTAGTGCTCCGAGTCGCTCTTGATCGGCACGACGTAGATGGTTTCCGGCTCGTGCGCATGCACGTCGAGGACGAAGCCGAAGTCGGTGGGCAGGTTGCCGCTCACCTCGGTCCACAGATCCCCCGCATTGTCGCTGCGCAGCACATCCCAGTGCTTCTGCATGAAGAGAACGTTTGGCTGCGAGCGATGCATTCCGAGCCGATGAACGCAGTGTCCGACCTCCGCGGCTGGATCGGGAATGTATTGCGAGTGCAGCCCCTTGTTAATTGGTGTCCACGTCTGCCCACCATCGTCAGTACGAAATGCGCCCGCCGCAGAAATGGCAATGAACATCCGCTTGTCATTGGTCGGATCGAGCAGGATCGTGTGGAGACACAATCCGCCGGCACCTGGCGACCACTTCGAGCCGGACCCGTGATTACGCAGGCCCGGCAGCTCGTGCCAGGTCTTCGCCCCGTCCGTGCTTCGGAAGAGCGCCGCATCCTCGACGCCGGCATAGACGACGTCGGGGTCCGAAAGGGAGGGTTCAAGGTGCCAGGCGCGCTTGAACTCCCATGGGTGCGGCGTTCCGTCGTACCACTGATGCGTGCCGGTCACACCGTCGTACGCGAACTGGTTCCCTGCCGGCTCCCACGTCTGTCCGCCGTCGTTCGAGCGCTGGAGAACCTGGCCGAACCATCCGCTCGATTGCGACGCGTAGAGCCGGTCCGGATCCGCCGGAGATCCCTTCATGTGGTAAATCTCCCAGCCGCCGAAGTGCGGCCCGCTGACGTTCCAGCGATCGCGCTTGCCGTCCGAGGAAAGGACGAAACCACCCTTCCGGGTTCCCACGAGGACGCGAACTCCGCTCATGCTGCCTCCGATGAAAGCCTAAGGGCCAGAGCCAAATGCCGAAGCAGGCCCAGGTGGAACCTGCGTGGCCACTGATCCTATAGACTCCGGCGCCGCGCAAAAATCATCGGTCCGCCGGCAACCCGAGCGGCAGGCCGAACAACGGAAAGAGCCGCTCGGTGTCCAGGAATGCGTTCCAGGCCTTGATGCGCGCCCCGTCGAGCTCCAGGATCGTGAGCGACCAGGGGTGGTAGCCGCCTTCAGGGGAGCGCCGGTATTGGGCGAACGCCGGTGAGCCGCAGGCGTCCGTCCGAATCAGCCGGGAGCCGCGGCACCCGATGCCGCGGCCCAGGAGCCACGCGCGGATGTTCTGTGGTCCCTGCAGCCACAGCGTG
>Ga0247825_10000044_pt1 | contig 67489 bp, 55 predicted proteins | sample 13C_Vanillin_Day_FD_194413 | JGI IMG/M metagenome (GOLD analysis project Ga0247825, IMG submission 194413) | Soil microbial communities from agricultural site in Penn Yan, New York, United States - 13C_Vanillin_Day48 | ecosystem: Environmental > Terrestrial > Soil > Agricultural land | place...
ATCTCGAAGTGCTCGCCCGTCAGGTCGGTCACGAAGCTGCCGCGGCGGTCGAGCACCGTGACGCCGAAGCTCACCAGGTCGGTTTCGGCGCGGAATACGGTCTGCTGCGCGAAGGCGCGTACCACCGCAACCAGCACCACCGTCGCGACGATCCCCACCCGGAGCATGGCGACGATCTTATATGAACGCCCGCCGGGAAGATGTCACCTCTGCTGCCTGCTGCCTGACCCGCCGGAGATCGGTCTTTCCGGTGCCGAGCGTCGGAATCGCTTCGATGTGGTGGATGTCTTCGCGCTTCGGCAGCCAGAGGCGAGGCATGTCGGTCTGGCAGAGCCGTTCCCACAGCATCTGGGCCGTCATTAATGGATCGGTGAAGAACGCCACCAGTCTTTCCCCGCGCGCCTCGTCGGGCACGGACGTAACCACACACGTGTGCGGTTCGTTCAGAAGCTGGCCTATCGATTCCTCAATCTTGATGTGCGGCACCATTTCCCCGCCGAGCTTGCTGAACCGGGACAGACGATCGGTAATACGCACGAACCCGTCCTCGTCCATCGACGCAATGTCACCCGTGACGTACCAGCCGTCGCGAACGACCTCTGCCGTGCGCGCGGGATCCTCGAGGTACCCGGCCATGCGGCTCGCCGCCTTGACCAGCAGCAGCCCCTCTCGGTCGAAGATCGGCCCCTGCATCGTGTCGGGATCGACGACTTTGGCGGCGACCCCTGGCAGCGGATGACCCACCGTTCCGGTGCGCGTCCCCTGCTGACGAACGCGTCCGTCCTTCACATCCGGAACGTTTGCGGCAACGACCGGCGCCATTTCGGTGCACCCGTACCCTTCCAGCAGCTCGACGCCGAACTTCTCGCGGAAGGCATCGGCGGTGGCCGGCTGAAGCTTCTCCGCGCCGACGACGACGTAGCGCAGGCTCGCGAAGTGGGCCGGCTCGCATTTCCGCACGTACGACCCGCAGAAGGTCGGTGTGCTCATGAGAACCGTTCCTCGATGCTGCGCCGTCAGCTCGCCGATCGTCCTGGCATCCATCGGGTTCGGATGATAGGCCGCTCCGAATCCGGTCAGCAGCGGAAACCACAGCGTGCCCGTATACCCGAAGGCGTGGAAGAACGGGAGCACGCCCATCATCACGTCGTCCTCCCGCATGTCGAACACCTGCGCGATCGCGTGCACATTGGCGAGGATGTTGCGGTGCGTCAGCTGCACGCCCTTCGGAGTGCCGGTGCTGCCACTCGAGAAGATAATCGCGGCGGTCTCATCAGCCTGCGGGTGCGGGCCAAACCACCGCACCAGCAAACCGGCCGGGAGCGTGCGCGCCGCGACGAGCGTTCGCAGCTTGGCGAATGTGGTGAACTGCGTGAGGACGTCTTCGAGCATCACCATGCCGGGCATCTGTGCGATCTCCGCCTTGGCGAGGAATCGCCGCGACGTCAGGATCGTCCGGATCCCCGCGCGCTCAATCGCGTAGGCCATGCTCTCCGGGCCGGCGGTGAAATTGAGGTTGACCGCCGTCTTCCCCGCCAGGGCGGCCGCCACATTCGCTAACGCGCCACCAACGGAAGCAGGCAATAGCAGTCCGACGTTCTTCTGGCCCGCGGCCTGACGACGAAGCCACTCGGCGAGCAGCAGGCTGCTGACCAGGGCGCGGCCGAAGGTCAGCGACCGTCCTGTCGAATCAGCCAGGCAGAACGCGTTCCAGCGGCGGCGGGCCGTTCGAATGAATGCCCGCGCCAGGGTGTCGCGCCGGCCGTGCCGGTCTCCCGCGATCTCGCAGCCGAGTTCCATGACCGCCAGTCGAACCGCCGGCGCCGTCGCCCCCGACGGCAGCGGGCGGCCGAACGCGACCGTCACGGCGTACGGGATGTGCCGCGGCCACTTCCAGAAGAATCTGCCACGCTCGAAGCTGAATATGCTGCCCCAGATGCGGTCGATGTAGACGGGCACGACCGGAACATCGAGACCGTCGGCGATACGTTCGAGGCCACGCTTGAACGGAAGCAGATTCGCGGTGCGGCTGATCTGGCCTTCCGCGAAGATGCAGACGACGTGACCGGCCTCGAGTTCCTTACGTGCCCGCTCGAGCGCCGCGACCGAGCCGCGGCCCGCTTCGATCGGAATGGCGTGCATGCGCGCCAGGAACCACCGGAGGACCGGCCGATCGAAATACGGCCGATAGATGAGGAAGCGAACGAACCGCTGCACGCAGGCGCCCACGAGGAACCCGTCCACGTGCGACAGGTGGTTACAGACGAGAAGCGCCGGTCCGCGAGCTGGCAGATGCTGCTCCCCGACGATACGGATGCGGTAAATCGTGTGTGTCAGCAGCCACAAGGTGAATCGCACGAAGAACTCGGGCACCCGGGCAAGGACGTAAACGCTGCCCGCGAGCGTCGCCACGCCGCCGAAGAAGAGGATCCGATCGGGAGACAGCCGCAGCACGTCGCTGGTAATCCACAGAAGACCGGAGGCGAGCAGGATCCCGATCACATTGAGGAAGTTGTTGGTCGCGATGAGCCGTCCCTTCTCTGCCGCGTCGGGGCGCTGCTGGAGCAGCGCGTTCAACGGCACCGCGAACAGCCCGCCCGAGAAGCCGATCAACGCCAGGCTGATGCTCGCGCGCACAAAGGAATCGCCCGAACCAGCCAGCACCATCGAGAAGACGCCCATGCCGAACGCACCGATCGGCACCAGGCCGAGTTCGACCTTGTCGCCGGAAAGCCGGCCGGCGGCAATGCTGCCCACGCCGATGCCGACCGCCGCAAATGTCGTCAGGATGCCGACCCACCGATCGTTGAGTCCCATTACTTCCGTGCCGAACAGGATCACGACGAGCTGAAGCAGGGCGCCCAGAAACCAGAAATACGAGAGCCCGACGACGCTGGGCCACAGCACGCGATCGTTCCAGAGACGTCTGAGACCCTCGCGGACTTCGCCGAAAGGGTTCCAGTTGAATGCGTGTCGCGGCGCGGCGGCGGGTACGTGACGGATTCCAAAGCTCGCTACCGTTCCCGCAAGTGCAACCGCAAGCGTGAGCGCACCAATGAGCCACACGCGGCCGCGCCACACGTCGAACAGGTAACCGCCTGCCGCAGTGCCGGCAACGATGGCCACGAATGTGCTCATCTCGAGCAGGCCGTTGGCCCGGGACAGATGCGCGTCCGGCAGCGTCTCCGGAAGGATTCCGTACTTCGCGGGGCTGAAGAACGTCGAATGCAGCGCCATCACAAACAGCACGGCATAGGCCGCCGAGAGGTAGCCGGCGCCCAGCGCGACCATGCCCAGCGCCATTACGACCACCTCGAGAACCTTCGTTACGACGAGAACCGTCCGCTTGCTGTAACTATCGGCGACCTGCCCCGCATAGCCCGAGAACAGGGCGAACGGAAGAATGAAGAGCGCGCCAACGAGCGACAAGGCGCGGCCTTCCGTGCCGGCAGCCGCTGCACTCACCGCCAGCATGGACACGACGATCTTGAACAGGTTGTCGTTGACCGCACCCAGGAACTGCGTCCACAGGAACGGCTGGAATCCCGGCTGGCGAAGCGTGTCGCGATAGCTCACGTTTGTCACCTCACCGGCGCGTCCGCCTAAAGGCGGACACTACGTCGGCAGGCTCAAGATACGGCGGCCCTGGCACACGGGTCTTGAGGGCAGTCTGAGGGTTCCGTGAGAAACAATGATTTATCGGGCCCGGACGGCAAGCTCCTGGAGGAACGGTGCAAATCCGGGCAAGCCGACGACGTGTCTGAAGGCGGGTTCTATCGGAATCGTCCAGCAGGCGAACCCTGGCGGGGCGCTCCTCAGGGCGGCGATTAGCATCTGCGCTGCTGCGTCGGCCTGGCCGTCGGAGGCCAGTATCTCCGCCTTGACCATGCCCGCATAGAGCGGGCGCGTGCGTTCGAGCGTGCGGACGACCGCCTCCGCCGCCGACCGGCACCTATCGGCCTCAGAGTGTTTTCCCGCGGAACGAAGGGCGTCCGATAGCCCGAGATTCGCCGGGGCGTTGTCCGGATAGAACGTCAGGGCGCGGCGAAAACTTCCGATCGCCTCGTCCACACGCCCGGCGCGCACGAGCGCCGCGCCGCGGGCCGTGGCCGCGTGCATCTGAAACTCCCGGCCGTACAACCGGTGTGCCTCCGCAAACGAGGCCTCCCGGTCGAACTCCGCCACCGCCTCCCCCACGTCATCGTTCGCCAGTCGAACGAGGCCCAGCAGCCAGTGCAGCCCAAGTGCCGGATACCGCCCTCCGCGGGCAATCTGTCGATCCTGGACCGCCGCACCCTGCCGCAGCGCTGTTTCCGCTTCCGCCAGGCTTCGACGCGCGACGTGCACCATCGCAACCTGGGAGTAGCTGAACGCAAATTCAGGATAGAGCGCCTGCGTCTGCGCGGCGGCGCGCACCCGCTCGGAACCCCACGTTGCGTGGCCGAGCCGGAACCAGTGCCGCCAGTTCGATGGCTCGAGGGCTACCGCACGGCGGCCGGCGCTGGCCGCCGCGTCCGTCCGGCCCGCACTCACGAGCACGAGCGCCAGCGTGGCGTGCGCTTCCGCCAGCGTGTCGTCGAGCCGGACGCCTTCCTCGGCGTGCGCGACGGCACGCTTCAACAGCGCCTCATTGGGCTCGTTGTCGCCACGGGTGGACTCGAAACATCCGAGCTCGGCGCTCGCCAGGCCCGCGTAGGCGCGCGCGTAACGCGCGTCTTCGGACACCGCGCGTTCGAAGTCGCCGACCGCCTCTTCCAGCCGCCGGACGTCGAGCGACTCGAGTGCCAGCCACCCTTCGGTGAACGCCCGGAACGCGCCGAGGCTTGCCGTGTCACGTGCGGCGGCGGCACCCGCGGGCAGCGCCAGTTCACGGGACAGCTGGCGGACCACGTCATCCTGGAGAGCGAAGATGTCGCCGATTGCGCCATCGACCTTGGCATCCGCCAGCGCTTCCCCGCTGCCCACGTCGACGATCCGTGACGTAATCCGGACCTTCTCCTCATTGCGTTGAACGTTGCCGACGACAAGAAGCTGCGCGCCGAGGGCGGCAGCAATCCGCTCCAGCGAACCATCGGTCGCCCGCACCGCCTCGAGTACGCGGCGGCGATCGACGACGCGGAAATGGCCAAGGCGTCGAAGGTCGTTGGTGACGGTCTCCGCGATCCCGGTAGACAGCCAGGCGTCGGCGCGATCGACGGTGGCCTGCGCGAAGTCGAGGACGGCAATCGCGCGATCGGCGTTCTTCACGAGCCTGGCCGGCTCGGCGTCCGGAATGCCGCCGTCGGCGGCGGGTGTCGCCTGGCCTTCGCCACGCACGGTGACGGGCGCAATGAACCGGTATCCCCGCCGCGCGACGGTGCGGATGAACTGCGGCGCGGCCGCGTCATCGCCGAGCGCCTGCCTCAGCTCGGAGACGGCCTGGGCGAGGGCGTTCTCGGTCACGTTCGCGCCCGGCCACAGGGCGTCGAGCAGCTCTTCCTTAGTGACCAGGGTGGCCGGCCGCTCCAGGAAGTAGAGCAACAGATCGAGGAGCTTCGGCGTCAGATTCAGTAGCGCCGGCCCGCGGGAGACCTGATACGCCACGCGATCGAAGCGAAATCCGCCGAACTGGTAGCCTGTGGCTGTCACCAAGCGGGAGTATAATTAACGTTTTGGCGCGCCCAGCCAGCCTGCCAGTGGGAGTTCCGAGCCTCAAATGAGGTGCCTCGCCGTCTGCCAGACCGAACTGGCCATCAGGATGCTCGATGAAATCCTGTTGCCCAGTTTCGAAGTCGAATTCCTGGTTGAAAGCAAACCGCTCACGCGACGACTCCACGAAAGCGGCCTCAACGTTACGGCCGGAGACCTCCGGCGCACCGACACTTACCTCAAAGCTGACCTGACGCCCGGGACGTGCGTTGTCGTCGAGGACAACGGCAAGCGCAGCCTGAAGAAGATCCTCGAGGCGATCTGGGACGCCGGCGGCACCCTGGTCTACGTGCTCGGGATCGGCGCGCCGCACACGCGCAAGCGTGAAGAGGAGCTGAAGGCGCAGTTCCCCGAGCTGAACTACCTCGCGCTTTCCGAGCTCTTTGGCGGTCCCCTCCTCACCGAATTCAGCCGTTCGCTCACCAGACTCAAGGTCCAGCAGTATCAGCGTTTCTTCGCCGACGCCGACCGCGTCGTCATCGTCCTGCACAACGATCCGGACCCCGACGCCATGGCCAGCGGCCTGGCGCTTCGCAACGTGCTGCGGCGGACGAAGCAGACGGCCGTGCTCGCGGCGCTGCAGGGCGTCACCCGTCCGGAGAACCAGCGCATGATGAACCTGCTGGACATCCAGGTCGACATCCTGACGCCCGAGCAGGTCGTCAACTTCGATCGCATAGCGATGGTGGACGTGCAGCCGCACGCGTTCCGAGGCGTGATCGACCGGGTCGATCTCGTGATCGATCACCATCCCGAGCAGCCGGGCTATACGTCGGTCTACAAGGACATCCGGGCCGACTACGGATCCACGTCGACGATCCTGACGGAGCATCTCCGGGCCATCGACGTGAATATCTCCGAGCGGACGGCCACGGCGATGCTCTACGCGATCAAGTCCGACACGCTGTTTTTCAACCGGCAGGCCAATCGCGTGGACATCGAAGCGTTCTCGTATCTCTATCCGCTCGCAGACGCCACGCTGATTCGCAAGATGGAAGGCGCGGAAATCACGATGGATCGTCTCGAATACGTGCTGAAGGCCAAGCAGCACGGCCGCATGGAGGAGCAGGTCTTCTGCGCGTTCCTCGGCACATCGCTGCGCGAGGATTTCATCCCCTACGTGGCGGATTTCTACCTGCAGCTCGAGAACGTACGGTGGACGATCGTCTCGGGCATCGTCAACGACTCGCTGGTGATGTCGGTGAGGAACCTCGGCTACTCACGGAACGCCGGCGAGTTCGTGCGGAAGTATTTCAACGACATCGGCAGCGCGGGCGGTCACCGCTCCATGGCCAAAGCCGTGGTGCCGCTCCGCGCCTTCCGGGACAAGTTCGGTAACCTGCAGGCCGATCAGTTCACCGAGAAGGTGCTGGAGCTCGCGCTGGAGTTCCTGCACGAGCACCAGCCGGGTGACAAGAAGCTGGTAAAGGCCTAGAAGTTAAACCGCAGACCCACGTTCACATCCCGCGGCTGACCGACGCTGGTCGCCTGCCCGAAGTAGGGCGACAGCAGGTTGCCGGTGTAGCCGGTGTGCGTCACGTGATTCAGGACGTTCTGCGCCTGGACGAAGAGTTCCATGCTCTTGCCCGCGCCGTTGCCGCCACGGCCGCCCGGACCGCCGAACCTCTGGCCGCCCTGCGCCACCGGTGTCACACCGCTCAGCGAGAACCGCCGGCTCAGATTCAGATTCAGGCCCCAGGTCGTATCGCCGCGCAGTGAATTGCGGCTCACGCCCTCCGGCCGATCGTTGTAGGCGCCGTCGTTGTTGGTGTCGCGCCCGGTCGTCATGTTGTAGGGCACGCCGGAGCTGACGTTGAGGTTCACGTTGCCGCGCACGCCGAAGAAAATCGGCGCCTGCGCCTGCACCTGCAGACGGTGCCGGATGTCCTGACGCGACGGACCCCAGTCGAGATCCGGATTCAGGCTGTCGGACGGAAGCGATGTGGCGCCGTCCGTGTAGTTCTTGTCCTGGCCGAAGGTGTAGTTCACGTTCAGCATCGCCGGCTGCGAGTTCTTCATGGCGAAGCGGATGCGCGTGCCCACCGTCAGGCGATCGCTCTGCGACCGGCCCGTTGACTCGAACTGGGTGATGTCGCCGAACGCCGGGTTCGGCCGCACGTTGTCAACGGGCACGTTGATGTTGCGCGAGCGCATCAGGTTGTTGCCGCGGAGCATCTGATACGACGTCTGGAACATGACGTTCGACGTCAGCTGCCGGTCGTAGCTGATCGACGCCTGATGCACGCGCGGCATCTGCAGGTCGTCGGCGGCCTGGATGCGGCCCGCAACGCCGGACAGTGACAGCAGGTCGATCGAGGCAACGTCGGCGCAATTGTTGAAGTCCACGCAGTTGATGCGCACATCCCGTACGGTCACGCCATCCACGCGCAGCGTCTGGTCGTAGAGGCCGGCGTCGTACCAGTCGTAGAAGACTCCGTAGCCGCCGCGGATCGCCGAGGTCTGGCTGCCGAACGGCGCCCAGGTGAAGCCGGCGCGCGGCATCAGGTTGAGCTTGTCGCCGATGCGCGATTGCAGCTCGTTGCGGACGCCGACGCCGATCGTCACGTCGCGATGCAGGCGGAACTCATCGGACCAGTAGAAGCCCGCCTGGTACTGGCTAAACCTGGTGTCCACGGTTCCGAGGCGCTGTGAGTACTGCGCCGGACGGCCGGCGTTGTAGTCCGCGATGGTTTGATACGTCCACGTACCCGCCGCGTTGCGCTCGTCGAAATTCGAGTAGAACGCGCCCTCGACCATCGCGCCGACGCGCATCTGGTGCTTGCCGACGGTGAAGTCGAAGTTGTCAGCCAGCTCGAGCCGCCGCGTCGAGCTGTTGCTGCTGATGCCGGCGCCACCGCTCGTGAAGGCGTCCTGTACAACGATGGTGGAGGCGTTCGAAGCCGAGGTCGCGTCGTTGCCGTTCGTGGTCAGCTGCAGTCGCGCCTCGTTGAGGTACTTCGTGCCGAACACGCTCTGGAGCCGCGCGCGGAACTGCGTTGAATCGGCCTCGCGCGTTGACGCCCGCTCCGGCAGGTTGAAGCCGCCGACACCCTGGTTCAACCCCTCGGTCGTGGAGCGCTGCAGGTTGAAGATCAGGCCGTGGCTCTGGTTGAGCGAGTGCTCCAGGCCGAACTGGAAACCAGCCTGATCGTTCGTCGAGCGCACGGCGTCGTTGATTCTGCCGCCCGATTCGTTGAGCGCGATGATCGGGTTGGAGTTGAACCGCGTGTTGCCGCTGCCCGTGAAGCTGAACGACGTCTTGCCGGCCACGATCGGTCCGCGCAGGCCGAACTGGACGTTCCGCTCCTGCGACGGCGTTTCGATCGCCTGCTGCGGCTGGCGGGCATTGAAGGCATCGCCGCCCATCGTCACGCTGCCGTTGCCGCCCCAGTTGGCGTTCGGCCGGGTGACGATTTCGATCTGCGAGCGGCCCGCATCGTGATTGTCGGCGGCGTAGTTGTTCTGACGGATGCGAATCGACCGGATCTGATCGCGGTTCGGCAGCCGGCCGCCGCTGAAGCCGTTCATGAAGAAGGTCGCGCCGCCCGGGCCCGCCAGCGCTGACAGCGCCTCGGCCAGCTCCTCCGGATCGTCCGGAAGTGCATCGATCTCTTCCTGCGTCAGCGCCGTCGTGGACGTGCTCTTCGACCCTTCGGGTGCGCTCGCCTGGCTGACCTCGACCTCGGCCTTGAAGCCCTCGATTTCGAGCGTCACCGTCTCGTTCGTCGCGCCGCGCTTCAGCGTCAGCGGCGCCTCGAACGGCATGAAGCCCGGGAACTCGACCTGGATGGTCACGGCGCCCGGCACCAGCGCGGGCGATGACGCGACGCCATGGTCGTCCGCGGCGAACACGATGGGCTCGCCCGTGGCGGGCTTGATGGTCACCGTGGCTGCCGGGATGCCGGCGCCTGTCTGATCGACAACGACCAGCCGCAGCTGAGCCTGATTAGCCGCGCTCTGCGCGAACGCAGGGCTGGCGGCGAACACAACGAAGGCGGGAACGAGCAGGCGCTTGGTGAAATGCATGCCGAGCATTATTCCGGGCGGGCGCGGCCCGGTGATTAACAGCGGGCAAACAGTTCGTTAAGAAGGTCAAGGGATTGCTAATTCCCTGCTTTTCCGCGGAATTTGCCACAAAGGGCACCTTTCGCGTCCTTGGCCGCTACTTCGTTTGACCGAAGAGTGCGAGGTCGATTGCTTCCCCCATCGCTTTGTAGCCGGCGTCGCCGGGATGGAGGTGATCGCCCGAGTCATAGGCCGGGAGAAACTTCGTCGGCGCCGCCGGATCACGCGTCGCTCTGTCGAAGTCAATCACGCCGTCGTACGCCTTGCTGGTGCGGATCCATTCGTTGAGCGCCTGCCGCTTCGCCTCGCCTTCCGGCGTGTAGTACGGAGCGCCCTCGAACGGTGTCAGCGTCGCGCCATATACGCGCAGTCCTCTGGCGCGCGCCCGTTCGATCAACTGCCTGTGACCGGCAATGAGATCGGCTGCGCTTGGTGACGGATTCGCGCGCGCAATCCCGATATCGTTGATGCCCTCGAGAACGATCACGTGCGTCACCCCCGTCTGCATCAGGACGTCGCGGTCGAATCGCGCCAGCGCGCTGACGCCTGCGCCGTCGCCGAGCACACGGTTGCCGCTGATCCCGGCGTTCACCACGGCAACACTGCTTCCTTTGCGAGCCGCCAGCCTGCGCGCCAGCACATCGGGCCAGCGCGAGTTGGTGTCCGAAGTCGATGCCGCGCCGTCTGTAATCGAATCGCCGAACGCGACGACCGTCGCCGACGTCGTCGGCGCCACGACCTCGACGCGCGCGATGAGGAACCACGCGTTCGTCGTCCGGGCAACTGGAAGCGTCGCCGCTCCGGAGTGATTGCCTGGCTCGGACAGATAGTTCGTCTGGCTGGCCCCGTTATGCGTCGTCACCGGTGACGGTCCGATGCCGAGGTCGCCTGGCAAGAAGAGATCGACCACCAGATCGGAAACGGGCGCCACGGCCAGGTCGACCGGGTCGCTGACGAGCGTGGCCCCTGCGAGGATCGCTCCGGTCGGGCTCCCTCCGAACGTCAGCGGCTTGGTCGAGGACGCAACGACCGCGGAATCCTTCTCGCGCAGTCCGACGTGGGCAGCACCGATTTGAACCGGCGCCGTGCCGAAGGCGTTGCTCAGGACGATCCGCACACGGCTGCCACCAAGGCTCACGCGCACGATCTGCCGGATCGTCTGGTTGTTCACCGTCGCGGGAGGAGCGAACCCGCCTCGGCCGCCGCGGCCTTGGGCAGGCGGTGCCGCGGGAGGACCAGGTGCCGGCGCAGCGGCGCCGGCTGCGGGTACGACCGCCGCAGGAGGGGCGATCGCAGCAGGGGGCGGTCCGCCCGGACCAGCCGCGCGTCCGGGTCCAGCTCCACCACCTGGCTGCGCTCGGGCAACAAGAGCCGTCGCCCACGTGGCAACCCAACGCTCGTTGCGGCGCGTCTGCGCGATGGCCGGCGCAGCCGTCAGAAGGATGAGAGCGAGGGCGACGAATCGGCGTCTCAACATAGCCGCCGATTGTACCGTGGGGCAGGTTCCGCCGGAGCCCGGAGCGATTGCCGGCGGATCTTCCGATCAGCGAATCGGGAATCCTCGCTTCTCGAACAACGCTTTTACCTCCGGATCCCGGCCGCGGAACCGCCGATACGCCTCGGCGCGATCGGTGGAGTTGGCCTCCGCGAGAATCACCGCGCGGAAGCGCCCGGCGATGGCCTTGTCCCACGGCCCTCCGGATTCGAGAAACGCCTTCCATGCATCTGCGGCCATGACGTCGGACCACAAATAGCTGTAGTAGCCAGCGGAATAGGAGTCGCCGCCGAACAGGTGATCGAACTGCGGCAGGCGGTGACGAAGCGCAACCTCACGTGGCATCCCGATGCGCGCCAGCGCTTCCCGCTCGAATACCACCGGATCGAACGCGCCATCGGGCTGCGTATGCAGCTCCATGTCAAGGATCGCCGCGGCCAGGTACTCCACCGTCGCGTAGCCCTGATTGAACTTTCTCGATCGATCGACTTTGTCCACGAGCGCCTGCGGCATCGGTTCACCGCTCTGGTAGTGCCGCGCGAAACGGTCGAGGATCTCGCGCGTGAGCACCCAGTGTTCGTTGACCTGTGACGGGAACTCGACGAAGTCGCGCGGTGTGGTCGCCAGCCCCGGGTACGTAATGTCCTGCACGATCGCATGCAGCGCGTGCCCGAACTCATGAAACAGCGTCTCCGCATCGTCGAGGGAGATCAACGCCGGCGCACCCGGGCTCCCTTTGACGAAGTTGTTGTTGTTCGAGGCGATCGGCGTGATGGCCCCGATCAGCTTCTGCTGGCTGCGATAGACAGATGCCCAGGCGCCCGAGCGTTTGCCGGAACGCGCAAAGCTGTCGAAGTAGAAGAGCGCCCGATGAGCCCCCGTTCCGGCGTCCCGCACCTCCCACACCTGCACGTCGGGATGGAAGACAGGCACCTTCCCGGTGACCTCGGAAAACGAGAGGCCATATCGCTGCTCGGCCGCCCAGAGGGCGGCCGCAGTCATGTTGGGCAGCGAGAAGTACGGCTTCAGTTCGCTTTCGTCGAGGTCGTAGCGTTCCTTCCGGACTTTCTCTGCGTAATAGAGGTAGTCCCACGGCTCGATCGTCGCCGGCCCTTTCTCGCGTGTGGCCACTTTCCGCATGTCCGCGACTTCTTCGCCGACGCGCGCCACTGCCGCCGGCCAGACCTGGAGCATTAACGCCTGAGCGGCCTTCGGCTCCCTGGCCATGGTGTCGGTCATTCGCCAGTGGGCATGCGAGGCGAATCCCAACAGCTTCGCGCGTTCGGCGCGCAGTTTCACGATGCGCGTGATGGTGGCCTTGGTATCGTTTTGGTTGCCGTTATCGCCGCGGCTCTTGAACGTCTTCCAGACACGCTCGCGGAGATCCCGGCGAATCGAGAACGTCAGAAACGGATCAACGCTCGAACGGGTGTTGACGATGATCCATTTGCCGGCAAGTTTGCGCTCGTCGGCGGCTGCCCTGGCGCTCTCCACCAGCGCCGCTGGAAGACCGGCGAGGTCCTCTTCGCGCTCGAGGACCGTCCACGTGTCTTCGTCCGCCAGCACTTTCTGACCGAACTCGGCAAACAGCCCCGCCAGCTCCTGATTGATCGCCGACAGCCGCCTTTTCTCCGCCTCACCGAGCCTGGCGCCGCGCCTCACGAACAGGTCGTGCAGCCGTTCGCTGAGACGCTGCTGATCGGCGGCCAGGCCGGAACTCCGCCGCGAAGCGTAGACAGCGGCGATCCGCTCGAACAGCCTCGGGTTCATGAAGATGGCATCGCTCGCAGCGGTCAGCTTCGGCTCCCACTCCCGCTCCAGTGCCTGGTATTTCGGGTTGGTGACGTTGTCGACGGCAACGGCAAACAGCCGTGACACGCGGTCCCGGGTCTGGCCACTGCGCTCGAACGTTTCAATCGTGTTTTGAAAAGTCGGCGGTTCCGTCCTGGACGCGATCGCGTCGATCTCGGCGCGCTGCTCCGCGAGCGCTACCTCGAACGCCGCGGGAAAGTAATCCGGCCGAATCTGATCCCACGGGGGTACACCACCATACGGGCCAACCCATGGCGTCACCAGGGGATTCGCTTCGGTCGCAGTACTCCTCGCGCCATCCTTCGCCATGAGCCCCCACGCAGCAGCCGCGATGCCGACAACCGCCAGCCCGGCCGGAAACCCGTACTTCCCCACGAACATACGATCACGATTCTACTGACGTTTAACGCCTGGCCCTGAGCCCTCAGGCCTGAGCCCTGAGGCCTGTATGATCGGTTCCACCGATGGCGACAATTCTTCAGCGTGTTCCGGCCGGCGAACGTGTGGGCATCGCCTTCTCGGGCGGCCTCGACACCAGCGCGGCTCTGCATTGGATGCGGAGCAAAGGCGCGATCCCGTACGCGTACACCGCAAATCTCGGCCAGCCCGACGAACCGGACTACGACGAGATCCCGCGCAAGGCACTGCAGTACGGCGCCGAGCAGGCACGGCTGGTTGATTGCCGTGCGCAGCTCGTGGCCGAAGGTATTGCAGCGCTCCAGTGTGGCGCGTTCCACATCTCTACGGCGGGTGTTCCCTACTTCAACACCACACCGCTCGGGCGTGCGGTCACCGGAACGATGCTCGTCCTCGCGATGAAGGGCGACGAGGTGCACATCTGGGGCGACGGCAGCACGTTCAAGGGAAACGACATCGAGCGGTTTTACCGCTACGGACTGCTGGCGAACCCGTCGCTGCGGATCTACAAGCCCTGGCTGGATCAGGCATTCATCGACGAGCTCGGCGGCCGCCGCGAGATGTCCGAGTACATGCAGCGCGCCGGGCTCGCCTACAAGATGAGCGTCGAGAAGGCCTACTCCACCGACTCGAACATCCTTGGCGCGACCCACGAGGCCAAGGACCTCGAGCAGCTCAACTCCGGCATGCGGATCGTCGAGCCGATCATGGGCGTCGCGTCGTGGCGCGAAAACGTCTCCGTCAAGGCGGAAGAAGTCACGCTGACGTTCGAGGAAGGCTCCCCGATTGCCATCAACGGCCAGCGGTTCCGCGATGGCGTCGAATTGATGCTCGAAGCGAACCGGATTGGTGGACGTCATGGCCTTGGGATGAGCGATCAGATCGAAAACCGGATCATCGAAGCCAAGAGCCGAGGGATCTACGAGTCGCCGGGAATGGCTCTCCTGTTCATCGGCTACGAACGTCTCGTCACCGGCATCCATAACGAGGACACGATCGAGCAGTACCGCGAGAACGGCCGGCGCCTCGGGCGGCTGCTCTATCAGGGCCGATGGTTCGATCCGCAGTCACTGATGCTGCGTGAAACCGCGCAGCGCTGGGTCGCGCGCGCGATCACCGGCGAGGTGGCCGTCGAGCTCAGACGCGGGAACGATTACTCCATCCTCGACACGCGAAGTCCGAACCTCACGTATCAACCCGAGCGATTGACGATGGAAAAGGGCGAATCGGCGTTCACGCCGCAGGACCGCATCGGGCAACTGACGATGAGGAACCTCGACATTGCCGATACGCGCGACAAGCTGTTGACCTACGCGCGCGCGGGGCTGTTGGCGACGGGCGAAGGGGAAGCACTGCCTCACCTGCTCGAGCCCGGAGAGGTCAAGGAAGAAAAGTAGGGCACCCTTTAAAGGGTGCCCTACGAGGCGGGTGCCCTACGAGGCTTCACTGCGCCCCGAAGAGGCGGTCGGCGTGCTCGCGCGGCCGCATGTCGTCGCTGCCCGGATCCGGCTGCGCCAGCTGCTCTCCGCTCGCGCCGACGACCGGCTCGATGAACTGGTGGTAGGCGTCCTCGTAGGCCCGCGACATCAGCTCACCGAGGTCCTGCCGGCGATCGGATGCCTCGTCGAACGCCCCGTTCACATCGAACGGCCCGACGGGATTGTGCGCGGGGTTGATCACGTATACCGAATCGAAGCGGAGTCGCGCCATCTCGAGCGCATCACGCAGCGCCGCTGCTTCGGCGGTCGTCTGGAACTCGCCGAGGCGGCTGCGCGGATCCATGCGCGGCACGCGGAGCATATGTGGCGCCGGCACCGACGCCACCGCGCTGACGACAATCACCTGCGTGGCGCCGGCTGCGGCTACCTCCTCGAGCAGCCGGTTTACCGCCGCCGGGCGATCGCACAGGCGGTGCGACTCGCCGCGCCAGAAGCTGTCGGAGGCGTAGGTGACAAGGGCGGGATCCGCGATCAACGGCGGGGTCAGCGCTCCGGCCAGGACGTCCACGGCGTAGTCGCGGCCGACGCCCGCGAGATCGATTGCTTCGGCGTGCCGGTTGCGGCCGGGGCGCGGTCCCAGGAAGTCCGCCCGATACGGCTCGCGCAGCAGCGCGGCGACCACATCGTGCCTTGCGTCGAGATCCGTCGCCACCATCACGAGCTCCGCGAAGCCCGGCTGCCCCAGACTCTCGAGCAGCACCTCCGTGTACTTCCGGCCGAGCGCCGCGCGCCCGGGCTGCGGTGCCGGCGCCGCACCACGAATCAGGTCCCAGATGGCATTCGTAACGAGAGCGCGAGCTGCCTCCGCATCGACAGGCGCGCCGAACAGGCGCCACCACCAGCGTCCGGCCGCTCGCCGTCCCTGCGAGGCATGCCGCCACACCAGCAGGACGGTACCGCCCGCGACAATGACGACCAGGGCAAGCATCGTCACGGTCCACCAGAGCGGCAGCACCCAGCCCAAGGCAACGGCAACGATCGTCATCAGCAGGACCAGTGCGAGAGCGGCACACATCAGCGGTGGCACAATGGCCGTTCGCTTCCACGCGTAAAGCGAGCGTACCCGCGGGGATCGCCAGATGCCGTTGTCTTCCCACACGCGCGAGCTGCCGCCGATGGCCGCGAGCGCCGCACCGGCCGCGCCGATCCCGTGCCCGGCGACGATATCGATCTTGACGCCCGCCTCCTGCAGCGCGCGGAGCACGCCGGCGTGGTAGGCGCCGTGCGCACCGGTCCCGCACAGTACGAGGGCGGTGCGCCGTTCAGGCGAATATAGGCTCACTCGTCGTCGTGAATGGTGAGAATTTTGATGACTTCGAACGTCCGGAGGCCGTTGGGAGTGGTGACCTTGATCTCGTCGCCTTCCTCCTTGTTGAGGATGGCGCGGCCGATCGGCGAGGAGGTCGAGATCATGCCCTTCTCGAAGTCGGACTCCTCGGGCATCACCAGCTGGTAGACGATGCTATCGCCGTTGCCGTCGCGAAGGTGAACGGTGGATCCAAAGCCGGCGCGATCGTGCGGGATGCGGTCGAGATTGAGCAGCGAGATCTCGCCGACGCGCTTTTTCAGCATCGCGATGCGCGCGTTCACGATCTCCTGCCGCTCTTTCGCGGCCTTGTACTCGGCGTTCTCGCGCAGGTCGCCGAGCTCGCGCGCGCGCTGGATCTCCTTGGGCAGGTCCACCTTCAATTCGCGTTCGAGCGCCGCGATTTCGTCGTTGAACCGCTTCAGGATCCGTTCCTTCATCTGGAACCGACTGTAACATAGCCAACGCGCGTGAAGTCCATCTCGAGCCGGCAGAATCCCATCGTTCGCACGTTCCGTGCACTGGCCGACGATCCCGATCCGACCGGTGAGCGCATCCTGCTCGACGGCGTACACCTGGTGCGCGACGCGCACGCCGCCGGCGCCGTCTTCGAGGTGCTGGTCGTGGCCGCGTCCAGACTGGAACCAGGGACGGAGGAGGAGCGGCTGGTGCGAGAGCTCGAGCCGTCCGCGATCGAGGTCGTCGCCGCCGACGACAAGGTCTTTACCGCCCTGAGCCCGGTCCGCTCGCCGGCGGGTCTGGCCGCGATCGCCCGCCGCAAGGTGACGGCACCGCCTCTTGTCTGCAGCCGGCCGCATGCATTTGTCGTGGCCGCGGTGGACGTGCAGGATCCGGGAAACGTCGGCGCGGTCATCCGCGCCGCGGAAGCCGGCGGCGCAACCGGTGCGTTCGTCTGCGGCGTCTCGGCGAGTCCGTTCTCGTGGAAGGCGCTCCGTGGCAGCATGGGAAGCGCACTGCGGCTGCCGGTGGTGGCGGGGATGACGACCGACGCCGTCATGAACTGCATGGCGGACGCGGACCTGCGAACGATCGCCGCGGTGCCGCGTGGAGGCGAGGATCCCGAGGCCATCGACTGGCACGGATCCGTCGGCCTCTTCATCGGCGGCGAGGGACCGGGATTGAGCGACGAGATCATCGCCCGCTGCAGCATGCGTGTGACCATCCCGATGGCCGTCACCGTCGAATCGCTCAATGTGGCCGTCGCCACCGGCGTTCTGATCTACGCTGCCCGCCGGCAGCGCATTAACCCGTGACCGCAGGACCGCTTTTCGAGCATGAGGAAGGACGACCTTCCACCTCGGGCCGAGCCCCCGACGCTGGAACTCCGCTCGCCGAGCGGATGCGTCCCCGCACGCTCGACGAGGTCGTCGGTCAGGAGGCGATCCTGGCGCCGGGCAAGCCGCTGCGCCAGGCGATCGAGCGCGACCTGCTGCAGTCGATCATCCTGTGGGGGCCGCCGGGTACGGGCAAAACCACGCTGGCCCGCGTCATCGCCGACATCACCAAAGCGCACTTCGTGCCATTCAGCGCCGTGCTCGCGGGCATCAAGGAAATCAAGGAGGTCATGGCCGCGGCCCAGGATCGCCGGCGGCGGATGGGACGGCGCACCATCGTCTTCGTCGACGAGATTCACCGGTTCAACAAGGCGCAGCAGGACGCCTTTCTGCCCCGTGTCGAAGCCGGCGACATCGTGCTCATCGGCGCCACGACCGAAAACCCGTCGTTCGAAGTCAACGCCGCCCTGCTCTCTCGCTCGAAGGTGTTCGTCCTGCAGCCGTTGGGCGCCGATGCGGTGGAGACGATTCTGCGTCGTGCGCTCGAGGACCGCGACCGCGGCCTCGGTGCGGCCGACGTGAGGGTCTCTGACGAAGCGGTTGCCGCGATGGCGCGGTTCGCGAACGGGGACGCGCGGGCGGCGCTCAACCTGCTCGAGTTTTCCGTCGCGGCGGCCCCCATGGATCCAACGACGTTCGTGCGGCAGCTGGATCTGGCGCAGCTCGAGCAGTCGATCCAACGGCGTGCGCTCCTCTATGACAAGGGCGGCGAGGAGCACTACAACCTGATTTCCGCGCTGCACAAGTCGATGCGCAACAGCGATCCGGATGCCGCGGTGTACTGGGTCGCGCGCATGCTCGAGGCCGGCGAAGACCCGCTCTACATCGCGCGGCGGCTGGTTCGCTTCGCGTCCGAGGATATCGGCAACGCCGATCCCCAGGCACTGGTCGTTGCCGTGGCCGCCAAGGACGCGGCGCATTTCATCGGCATGCCGGAGGGCAACACGGCGCTGGCACAGGCCGCGATCTATCTGGCCACCGCGCCCAAGAGCAACGCCGTGTACACAGCGTATGGCGCGGCGGCGGCGGACGCTCACACCCAGGCCGCCGATCCGGTGCCGCTTCATCTTCGCAACGCGCCAACGAAGCTGATGACACAGCTCGACTACGGCAAGGGTTACCAGTACGCCCACAACGAACGCGACGCGGTCGCGGACATGGAGTGCCTCCCGGACGCGCTGGCCGATCGGACGTACTACCGTCCGACGGAACGGGGCTTCGAGAAGGAGATCAAACGGCGGCTCGAAGGCTGGGAAAAGATCAAGCAGGATCGCAGACAGAAGAAGGAGGAGTCGTAATGATTCGCGTTCGCGTGCTCGTTTCAGTGATGCTGCTGGCGCTGACCGGCCCCGCAGCCGCTCAGGCGCCGCAGAAGAAGTTCATGGCGGCGCCGGTGACGATCGAGGACCAGGGCAGCTTTTTCATCGGCGGCGTCACGAAAGTGACCGAACACGCCGCGATTCCGTTCGCGCCGCCAGGGCAGCCGGCACCGGCGCCCGTACCGCAGCAAATCACCATCGGCCAGATGTACGTCCAGTTCCAGATCCCGCAGCGCAAAACCGGACCGGGATGGCCCGTCATCATGGTGCACGGCTCGACGCACACCGGCGCGGCACTGGAATCCACGCCTGACGGCCGCGAGGGGTGGTTTCCCTATTTCGTGCGCAAGGGCGTTTCGACCTACGTTGTCGATCAGTCGGGACGCGGCCGTTCCGGATTCGATCAATCGGTGCTGCACGAAGCCGAGTCGAAGATGGCCGCCGGCGACACCAAGAGCGCCGCGGACCTGATCCCGAATTTCGGCCGCATCACCGACAACGGCGCCTGGACCGCCTGGTTCGGACATCTCCTGCCGGCCGGATCGAACATCACCAACGGCAAATTGATTCCGCATGGCGATGCGAGCGATCCTGAGAAACCGACCGACGGCCGTCCCCATGCCGCGCCGAAGTTCCCGCTGGATGCCGCCGCCGAGTACTACAAGCAGCTCGTCCCGAACGCGGAGGTCACGCTGCCGGGATCGACCTGCGCCGGCTGCACTCCGCAGAACCTCTCGCCGGCGAACACCTGGACCCCGCAGAACCTCGCGCTCCTCGTCGAGCGTCTTGGCGGTGCCATCGTGGCGACGCACTCGCAGTCGGGCATCATGGGGCATCACATGGTGCGCATCCTGAAGGAACGCGGCAACCTGCACCTGGTCAAGGGACTCATCACCATTGAAGGCGGCTGCTCACTGCCGGCCAGCGGCCTGACCGCTGCCGACTTCGATGCGATCCCGTATCTGGCGCTGAAGGGCGACTACACCGCGACCAGCGCGCAGTGTCAGGAAACCGTGGATGCGATCAACAAGCGGCGCGCCGGGAAGCAAGGGTCGGCCCGCGCGGAGTATCTGAAGCTCGACGAGATGGGCATCCTCGGCGTCACGCACATGATGATGCTCGACACGAACAGCAACCAGATTGCCGATCTGATGATCGACTGGGTCGGCAAGAATGTGCCGCGAGCGCCGAAGCGCTGAGGAATGAAAAAAGACGGTAGAGGCCGACCCTCAGGTCGGCCTTTCGCCGAGTGCTATCCGACCGTTGCCGCGACCGGTTCCTCGACCTGCGTCAGGCCGGGAACCTTCCGGAACATCTCGGGGCGGAGCGGCAGGATGAACGAGAACCGGTAATCTCCCTGCATCCGGCCGATCGGGATGCCGACGAGGCTGCCGTCCTGGTTCAACACGCCGCCGCCGGACACGCCGGGATGTCCGTCCGTCAGGCAGGTCACGAGACCGTTTGACGTCCGCTGGCCGATGTACCCGGTGCTCAGGATGATGCCCTTCGAGTAGTCGTTGCCAAGACGGAAGATCGGCTCGGCGAAGTCGTAGCCGTAGCCGGTGTCGATCCGCAGCGCCGGCAGATCGAGCTCCTGATTCACCTTGATGATCGCCCAGTCGCCCGGGTGCACTTCGACGGTGGCATTTCCCGAATCGACGACGCGCGCGGTCAGATCCTTGCCCTTGTAGCGGATCTTGATGCCGGTGATGCGGCGCGCTTCCTGGCCGTCGGACGGTTCGTCGAGGGCGATGACGCCGTGCTTCACCGTGATGAAGTAGCCGCCGCCGAGGTACCCCGCCGTGCCGTAATTGGTCTTCCCGAAGTTGTCGTAGGCGTTCAGCTCGACGAAGCTTTCCTTCCGGTCGCGCAGCAGCCGAACCGGGAACAGCCCCATCTCGCTCTGCAGCTGCCGCTTGATCTCGTCGACGATCGCGCTCTGCGCGTCGCCGGCCGCCGCGACCACGTCGCCTGCCCCGTCGCCCTTGGTGCCGGACGCCAGCGGGATCCCGCCGCGCATCTCGAGGATGCTGCGCGCCATCTCGTCGCGCAACGCCGTCAGTCGCGCGTCGTTTGCGGCAAGCTGATCCCGCATCTGCCGTTGCGTGATCCAGCTGCCAAAGCTGAAGGCGAGCGACGCCAGCGAAAAGGTGAGACCGATGTAGATGATCGAGCGGCGGACGGACACTACGATGCTCCGAAACCGCTACCAGGACCAGACGAGGCGGCGGGCACGAGCACCGCAGGACTCTCCCAGGTTCGGCAGCTAAATCGTCCCGACACGTCGGGACTTACAGCTTTGCAGCGCCTGCGTCCTGGCACGCCTCCCGGCGTTCCGCGCGCAGACGAGCCCTTTCGTTTGGGAACGGACGAGCTAACTTATTCGATTGTCGAAAGTTACGAGCGCTATAAACCTAACGTGATCGTTCGGCGCTGTCAAACAAGTTCCACTTATGGGTGGAAAGCGCGCCGATTATGTCGCAATCAAATCCGCTGAAAGTTCTTTTCGACCTCTCGACGCGTGAGCCTTAACATCACCGGCCGGCCGTGCGGGCAGATTGTCGAATAGGCGGTGCGCCGCAGCTCGTCGAGGATATGCGTCATCTTCTCCGCCGTCAGCGGGTAGTTCGCCTTCACCGCCGCATGGCACGCCATCGTCGCAGCGATTCGCTTGATCGCTTCATCGACCGGCGAGCCGCGATCCAGCCCTTCGAGATCGTCGGCCAGCGTCCGCAGGGTCGTCTCGCAATCCTCGGCGCGCAGGACCGCCGGATACGCCGACAGGCGAACCGTGTCGCCGCCGAACTCTTCGATTTCGAAGCCGAGACGCTCGAGGTCCGCGGCGCGCGCCACAAGAGCCTGACGGGCTCCCGCTGACAGGCTGATCAGCAGCGGTTCCAGCAGACGCTGGCTCTCGAGGCGCCCGGTCGTCAGCCGCTCGGTGATCCGTTCGAACAACACGCGTTCATGCGCGACGTGCTGGTCGATGATGGCGATCCCCTCTTCATCAACGGCAATGATGAAGGTGTCCCTGAACTGACCGAGCGGCATCATGGGCCTGATGGTCGGCGCGGAGGGTGCGATGGTTCCGTCGGTGGTCGGTGCGAAAGGTGCGATCGTTCCTTCGCTGGTCGGTGCGAACGGAGCTGCGCCGGTCGGCGCAAAAGGTGCGCTCGTCGTCCAACGGCTCGGGAACGTCGTGCCGTAGCTTGTCGGCAGCGGGAGCGTCGTCGGATACGAATCGCCCACAGGAGGCGCCTGCAGGACCAGTTCGGGCGCGGGGCCGCGTCCAAGCGCGTCGCCGAGCGTGCGGCGAATCACTTCGTGCACGAACGACTGGTCGCGAAAACGCACTTCCGCCTTGGTCGGGTGCACGTTCACGTCGAGTGCGTCGAACGGCATCTCGAGGAACAGATGCACCTCAGGGCTGCGCTCCTTGATCGACGCGACGCTATAGGAGTCGATGATGGCGTGAGCGATGGTCCGGTCCTTGACGATGCGGCGGTTGACGAAGACGTTTTGCGGACCGCGGGTCGGCCCCTGCTCCGCCAGGGCGGCCACGTAGCCGAACACCTTCACGTCACCGCGGTCGCGCCGCACTTCGATCAGGTCGTTCCGTTCGCCGTACAGCTGGTACAGACGATCCTTCAGCGTGGCCACGGGCGGGCACTGCAGCACTTTCCGCCCGGAGCTGGTCAACGAAAACCCGATCTCCGGGTAACAGAGGGCGAGCTGTGTCACCACACGGGAGACCTGCGCCGCCTCGGCGGCATCTGACTTGAGGAACTTGCGGCGGGCCGGGAGGTTGTAAAAGAGGTCCGACACCTCGATGACCGTGCCTTCAGGCATGCCCGCCTCGGCAACCGAGGCAACCGCTCCACCGGTGACGCGGATGTCGGTGCCCGACTGCGCGCCGCGCGCGCGCGTCCGCAACAGGAAATGCGATACCGACGCGATGCTCGGCAGCGCTTCACCGCGGAACCCGAGCGTCGCGATGCGCTCGAGATCGTCCGCCCGGCGGATCTTGCTGGTCGCGTGCCGCTCGATAGCCAGGCGCGCGTCCTCCGGCTCCATCCCTTCCCCGTCGTCTTCGACCCGGATCAGCTTCTTGCCGCCGAATTCGACGGTGATGGTCAGACGGCGGGCGCCGGCGTCGATGGAGTTCTCGACGAGCTCCTTGATGACGGAGGCCGGGCGCTCGACGACTTCGCCGGCCGCGATCTGGTTCGCGAGGTCCGCAGGCAGCCGGTGAATCTTTGCCATCGCTCAGATCCACTTGTTGCGGCGGAACGCGACCAGCATCGCCGCGATGAGGAGACCCATGACGCCCGTCACCCACCAGAACTGCGATGTCTCGTTGCCGGGGAAGTGCGGCAAATCGATGTTCATCCCCCACATGCCCGTCAGCACGGTCAGCGGCAGGAAGATGGTCGACATCACCGTGAGCACCTTCATGACCTGATTGAGCCGATTCGACACGGCTGCAAGGTTCACTTCGTGGATCCCCGTGACGCGCTCCTGAAACAGCCACGCCTCGTCGGCATAGCGCGCCATGTGATCATAGACGTCACGAAAACGGTAGGCCATCTCGTCGGAGATCGCCGTAAACTCGCGCCGTGCCAGCCGTCCGATGACGTCGCGCTGCGGCAGGATCACGCGCCGCAGCAGGCCCAGTTCGCGCTTCAATTTGATGATCTGCCGGACGATCTGCTCCTGTCCCTTGAACGCGAGATCTTCGAGCTTGTCGAGGCGGACTTCGAACTCCTGGATCGCGGGACGGTAGTGGTCCACCATCGAATCGACGATTCTGTGAAGCAGGGCGACCACACCCTCGCCGAGGATCCGCTCGTGCTGATCGCACAGCTCGCGCAGCCGACCGATGCTTTGCGATTCCCCGTCGTGAACGGTGACAAGGTAATTGCGTCCGAGGAAGAAATCGACGTCGCGGGTCGAGAACTGCGTCCGCCCCTTGGCCAGATCGATACCGTGCAGGACCAGATAGAGGTACCCGGGGTATGGCTCGACCTTCGGATACTGCAACGCGCTGCGAGCGTCTTCAACCGACAACGGGTGAAACGCGAACACGTCGCCGAGGAGGCGAAACTCTTCGTCCGTCGGCGTCGCCAGGTCCACCCACACCGTCACCGGCGAGGCCGGGTCGAGCCATTCGCGCTCGACCCGCTCGACCAGTGTCGTGACGCCGTCCCGATGCGCGTAGATGGTGATCAGTCAGCGGCCTTCAGCGAGAGTGCCGCCTGCGCCGCGGCCAGGCGCGCGACGGGCACACGAAACGGCGAGCAGCTCACGTAGTCCAGCTTCACCTTCTCGAAGAACTGAATCGACGACGGGTCGCCGCCATGTTCGCCGCAGATTCCGAGCTTGATGCCCGGCCGTGCGGCGCGCCCTTTCGCGACCGCGATGTCGACGAGCTGCCCGACACCGGTCTGATCGATGGTCGCAAACGGGTTCTTGGTGACGATCTCGCGCTCAGCGTAACCGGGCAGGAACGATCCGGAATCGTCGCGAGACATCCCGAGGGCGGTCTGCGTCAGGTCGTTGGTGCCGAAGCTGAAGAACTCTGCCGACTGCGCGATCTCGTCAGCGGTGAGCGCCCCGCGGGGCACCTCGATCATCGTGCCGACCATGTAGTTCAACTTCACCTTGCGCTCGGCCTGGACCTCGCGCGCCGCGCGATGCACCACGTCGAGCTGCAGATCGAACTCGCGCTTGAACCCGACCAGCGGAATCATGATCTCCGGACGCACCTTGATCCCCTCTTTCTGCACGATGGCCGCCGCCTCGAAGACGGCGCGCGCCTGCATGGCGGAGATCTCCGGGTACTCGATGCCGAGACGGCAGCCGCGGAAACCGAGCATCGGGTTGAACTCGTGCAGCTGCTCGACACGGGCGCTAATCCGGTCGACGGGAACATTGATCTTCTTCGCCAGGTCCGCCTGCTGTTCAGGCGTGTGCGGCAGGAACTCGTGCAGCGGCGGGTCGAGGAAGCGAATCGTCGCTGGATAGCCCTTGAGGGCGCGGAAGATCCCGGCGAAGTCGTCGCGCTGATACGGCAGCAGCTTGTCGAGCGCCACCTGCCGCTCTGCGAGCGATTCCGCGAGGATCATCTCGCGCATGGCGTCGATGCGATCGCCCTCGAAGAACATGTGCTCGGTGCGGCACAGCCCGATGCCGACGGCGCCGAAGGCGATCGCGTTGTCGGTCTGTTCCGGCGTATCGGCGTTGGTGCGCACCGACATGCGGCTGGCCTGCGAACACCACTTCATGAGCTGCTGGAAGCTCCTGAACTTCTCGGTGCGCCGCGCGGCCGCGTCGCCCTCGAGCAGGCCGGCAACGATTTCCGACGGTGCCGTCTTCACCTTGCCGGCAAACACTTTCCCGGCCGTCCCGTCGATCGACAGCCAGTCGCCTTCCTTGAAGACACGGCCGGCCACCGTCACCGTACGCTTGCCGTAATCCACCTCGACGGCGGACGCGCCGCAGACGCACACCTTCCCCATCTGGCGTGCGACGAGCGCCGCGTGCGACGACACGCCGCCACGCGCGGTGAGGATTCCCTCGGCGGCAATCATGCCGCGCAGGTCTTCGGGCGAGGTTTCCACGCGCACCAGCAGGACCTTCTCGCCTTTCTCCGATGCCGTCACGGCACGGTCGGCGTTGAGATAAATCTGGCCCGACGCGGCACCGGGCCCGGCGGGCAGCCCCGTCGCAACGACCTCCGCCTTCTTCGCTTCGACCACGTCGAAGACCGGGGCCAGCAGCTGCTCGAGCTGATCCGCCGGATTGCGCATCACGGCCGTCTTCCAGTCGATCAGCTTTTCCTTGTGCATGTCGATCGAGAACTTCAGCGCGGCCATCGCCGTGCGCTTGCCGTTCCGCGTCTGCAGCATGTAGACGACGCCGTCTTCGATCGTGAACTCGAAGTCCTGCACGTCCCTGAAGTGCCGTTCGAGCGTTTGGCGGATCCGCTCGAGCTCCTTGTGGGCCGCCGGCATCGCCTTCTTCAGCTCGGCAACCGGCTCCGGCGTACGCACGCCGGCGACCACGTCCTCGCCCTGCGCGTTGATGAGGAACTCGCCGTAGAATTCCTTCTCTCCGTTGGCCGGATTGCGCGTGAAGGCGACGCCTGATCCCGATTGATCGCCGGTATTGCCGTACACCATCGCCTGCACGTTGACCGCTGTGCCCCACTCGGTCGGGATGTTGTACTTGCGGCGGTACACGATCGCGCGGTCGTTCATCCAGGAGCCGAATACGGCCCCGACGGCCCCCATCAATTGATCCCACGGTGACGAGGGGAAGTTCTTCCCCACGCGCTCCTTGACCAGCGCCTTGAAGCGGCGGACGAGCTCCTGCAGATCCTCGACGGTCAGCCTCGTGTCCTCGATGTCGCCGTGATAGCGCTCGTGCTTGAGCCCCTCGATCACGATCTCGAACGGCTCGTGATCCTCGTCAGGTCTCTTCTGCACGCCGAGGACGACGTCGCCGTACATCTGAATGAAGCGGCGGTAGCAGTCCCAGGCAAAGCGCGGGTTCTGCGTCTTCCTGGCGAGCGCTTCGACCGTCTGATCGTTGAGCCCGAGATTGAGAATCGTGTCCATCATGCCGGGCATCGAGTCGCGCGCGCCCGAACGCACCGACACCAGCAGCGGGTTCTTCAGATCACCGAACGTCTTCTTCGTCTGCTGCTCGATCGAAGTGACGCCGGCTTCCATCTGTGCCTTGAGCGCGGGTGGGTACTTGCGGCCGTTTGCGTAGTAGTAGGTGCAGACGTCGGTCGTAATCGTGAACCCGGGCGGCACCGGCAGCCCGATACGGCACATCTCGGCAAGGTTGGCGCCTTTGCCGCCGAGCAGCGGCTTCATGGTGCCGTTGCCGTCGGTCTTTCTGCCGAACATATAGACGAACTTCCCGCTCTTGGTCTTTGTCTTCTTCGCCGCCTTCGCCATTGGTCTCCTTACGGTCGGCACCCCTGAAGGGGCGCCCTACGCGTCACCCCCTGAACCGGCGCCCTACACTCTCATTTAGTCAGTCACAATTTCTGAAATGTCCGCGATGTCCAGGATGCGGTCGCGCAGCCGTCCGACCAGCGAGAGCCGCGCATCGCGGAGCTCCGCCTCGTCGGCCATCACCAGGACATCGTCAAAGAACTTCGCCACGCGCGGCTGCAGTGCGCCGATCTCCGTGAACGCACGACGGTACTCGCGCTTGCCTGCGGCCTCGCTCAAGGCCGCTTCGAGCCTGGGCAGAGCATTCACGAGCGCCAGTTCGGCCGGCTCCGTCAAACGCTTCTGCAGCACTTCTGTTACCGGCGGAACGTCTTTCGTGATGTTCTTCACCCGCTTGAACAGCGTCGCGACGCCTTGCAGCTCCGGTGAGCCGCTCAACTGCGCCAGCGCTTCCAGCTTCAGGCGCGCCTCGACGACATCGACATCCGGCCAGGCATGCAGTACCGCTCGAATGTTACGGACGTCGAAGCCGCGTTCCTGAAACAGGTATGTAACGCGCTCCCGGACGAAGGTAAACAGCGCGGACTTCGCCTGGTCGTCAAGCGTGAATGTCCCGAGATCTGCGCTGTTGTCCAGGAGCGTTTTGATCGTGACCCGCGCCGTCAGCCCGGTCAGCTCGGGCAGATCAGCGAGAATCTTTACGGCTCCCTGCGCCTGGCGCCGGAGCGCGAGCGGATCGCGCGAGCCGGTCGGCCGTTCTCCCGCGGCAAACATGCCGACAAGCGAGTCGAATTTATCGGCGAGCGACACCGCCGTCCAGGTGACCGCCGCCCGTCCAAGTTGTTGACGTGATGGAGGCGCGTCCGCTTCGACGCCGATCGGCAGATAGTGGTAATAGATCGCCTTCCAGACCGCCTCCGGCCGCCCTTCTTCGCGGGCGTAAATGCCGCCCATCGTGCCCTGCAGCTCGGTGAACTCGCGAACCATATCGGTTGCGAGATCGGCCTTCGACAACAGACCCGCTTCGGACGCCTGCGCTTCCGCGTCGTGCTGCCCCAGGGCCTTTGCGATGTATCCGGCAAGGCGCGACACTCTGAGCGCCTTCTGCTTGTAGTCGCCCAGGGCCTTGTGGAACAGGATGGTCGAGAGGCGATCGATCCGCGACTCGAGCGGCTGCTTGCGATCTTCGTCCCAGAAGAAGCGCGCGTCGCGAAGCCGCGCCGTGAGGACACGCTCGGAGTTGCGCGCGATCACTTCGGGCTTCTCGGCCTGCGTGTTCGTCACCGCCAGAAACGCCGGTTTCAGCTTGCCTTCGTCATCCACCACTGGAAAGTAGTGCTGGTGGTGAATCATCGTCGTGGTCAGGACTTCTTCTGGAAGCTGGAGGAACTCGACCGGGTAATGTCCGGCGACGACCGACGGGTATTCGACGAGATCGGGAACTTCCTGCAGCAGTGACGAATGGGCGGTGACGAGGCCGCTCACCCGCCCGCCCAGCTTGCGCGCGTGCGTCTCGAGCTCGCGCTTGATCTTCGACTCGCGCTCACTCCGCTGCAGGATGACGAAGTTTTCGAGCAGGCGCGCTTCGTAGTCGTCGAAGGTCTTGATCTTGATCGCCCGCCCGGCACGACCGCTCGTGGTCAGGAAACGGTGTCCGTAGGTGTTGGCGCCGGTCCGGATGTCCTGCACTGTAGGCCCCTGCGCCAGCTCGGTGCGGCGAATCACAAACGGCACCACCCGCCCGCCGTACAGCAGCACGAGCCATCTGATCGGGCGCGCGAAGACGAGGTCGCCCTTGCCGTCCTCGAGATAAGCGTCCCAGCGCATCTGCTTCGGAAACGTCAGGCTGCGGAGCAGACCCGCCATGACGTCCGGCAGCACATCGACGGTCGCCTTGCCGCGCTGGCGCACGGTATACGCCAGGTACGGGCCCTTCGGCGTTTCCTTCTTCTCGAGCGCGGCCACCTCCACCCCGTACTTCTTCGCGAACCCCACCGCGGCAGGCGTCGGCTCCCCATCCGATTTGAAAGCTGCAGATACGGGAGGTCCCGTGACCAGCTCTTCGAAATCCGTCTGCCGCTCGGCCAGCTTGACGACGCGCCCGGTCAGGCGACGAGGCGTGCTGTACGTTTCAGCCGGCGCATCCGTCTCCAGCCGGAGCTCCTTCAGCCGGGCGTCCAGCTGCTCGGCGACCTGCCGGGTCAGGCCTGGAAGCCAGCTCGCCGGAATCTCCTCGCAGCCGATCTCGATCAGCAGCTCGCGGTCCACCTACACGCCCTCCGCCGATTGCGGCGACGCCTCGGTTGCGTCGGCCGGTGCGTCGCCGACGTACGCGCGCGCGATCTTGACCGCGAGCTGACGCACACGAAGGATGTACGCGGTCCGTTCAGTGACGCCAATGCTGCCGCTCGAGTCGAGGATGTTGAACAGATGCGAGCATTTCAGCGCGTGTTCGAGTGCGGGCCACACCAGGCCCGAGTCGAGCAGCTGCCCCGCAAAGACGAAATTCTTGTCAAACAGATCGCGATGGAGCGCGGCGAACTCCGCAGGCGGAATGTTCACCTGACCGAACGCATACTTCGACTGTTCGACCTCCTCCCGCAACCGTACTTCTCCGTATTTCACGCCGCCGCCCCACTCCAGATCGAACACGTTCTCGACGCGCTGCAGGAACATCGCAATGCGCTCGAGGCCGTACGTGATCTCGCAGGAGATCGGCGCGAGGTCCATGCCGCCGACCTGCTGGAAGTAGGTGAACTGCGTGATCTCGAGACCATCCAGCAGCACCTGCCAGCCGATGCCCCACGCACCAAGCGTCGGCGACTCCCAGTTGTCTTCTTCGAACCGGATGTCGTGCTGCCGCGGGTTGATGCCGCAGGCCTCGAGGCTGTCCAGATATAGCTGCTGCACTTCGTCGGGTGACGGCTTCAGGATGACTTGATACTGGTGATGCTTGAACAGGCGATTCGGATTCTGCCCAAAACGGCCATCGTCCGGACGACGCGATGGCTGGACGTAGGCGACGCTCCACGGCTTGGGCCCCAGGACGCGGAAGAGCGTCTCCGGGTGCGACGTGCCGGCGCCGACTTCCAGATCGAGCGGCTGCTGCAGCAGGCATCCGTGGGACGACCAGAATGCCGACAGTTTGAGGATGAGGTCTTGGAACGTCACGAACGCTTAGTGGCCTGTATCAACGGGAAGACTTTCCGCGCGGCGCATCTCGCGAAGCACCCTGTCCGACTTCAACGACTTCTCCAAATGCGTCGCGATCAGCGCACGATGCACGCCTTCCAGTTCCCGCAGGACGCGCACGTCAGCCGGCACGGCGCCAACCTCGTGCGGTGGGACGGCTCGCGCCGAGGCCAGGAATCCCAGTGCCTGTGGCGACAGCGTGCCGCGCACCTCGGGGTAGACCCCCTGCAGGCGCAGCAGCCAGTACTCAAAATATCGCGCCAGCGGCTCCGGTGGCGCTCCGGCCGTCAGCGCATCCAGCATTGACGCGCCCAACCGGTACAGCCGGTCGTCCGCGTCGCTGTCCTGCGCCCACTCATCGAGCAGCTCCGCGATGTATTCGACGAGCAGGTAGCGGCCGGCGAGAGCAGGCATTGCCGCGCTCGACGACGCAGTGAGCGACAACGGCGAGCGTACGGTCTCGGCGTAGTTCAGCCCGACCAGTTCCCGCCGTTCGCTCTCGAAATACGCAACCCTGACTTCGGTCAGCGGCTCGAGCGCACCGGCAAATCGCGACCGCTGCCGCCGTGCCCCCTTGGCGACGCCGCGCTTCTTACCGCGGTCCTTCGTCAGGAACACGACGATCCGATCAGCTTCACCCAGCTTATAGGTGCGGAGAACCAGCGCTTCGGCTGTGTGGAGCGGCACGAACCTGTCTATTTTAGTGGAAAAACACCGCTTACAAGCCCGCCAGGTGCTGAATAAAGATGGTCGCCAGACCCAGGTAGGCGAAGAAGCCGGCGATATCGGTCAGCGTCGTGATGAACACCGACGAGGCGAGCGCGGGGTCGACATTTGCCGCCCGCAACCCGAGCGGCACCAGCGTCCCCGCTGTGGCGGCAACGAACATGTTGATGATCATCGCCGCGCCGAGCACCACACCGAGCGTCATGTTGCCGCGCCAGACCCACGCCACCAGCGCGGCGATGATTCCCAGCACCACGCCGTTGCCCAGTCCGACGGTCGCCTCCTTCATCAGCGCCTTCCGCGAGTTGCTCCACGTCAGCTCGCCAAGCGCGATACCGCGAACGATCACCGTCAGGGTCTGCGTCCCCGCGTTTCCTCCCATTCCGGCAACCACGGGCATGAAGATCGCGACCGCGGCGAGCTTGTCGATGGTCGGCTCGAAAATCGCCACGACCACGGTGGCGAGAAACGCGGTCATCAGGTTGATGCCGAGCCAGGGCAGCCGTTTCCGGAACGACTCGCTCGCCGGCGTAAACGCCCGGTCGTCGCCGGCGACGCCGGCCAGACGGTAGATGTCTTCCGTCGCTTCGTCCTTGATGACGTCGATGACGTCGTCTACCGTGATGATCCCGACCAGCTTGTTCTCTTCGTCAACGACCGGAATCGCCAGCAGGTTGTACGCGGCGACCTGCCTCGCGACTTCCTCCTGGTCCATATCGACGCGGGCGCTGATCAGATCGGCGGTCATGATCCGCTTGAGCGGCGTCTCAGGCGAAACCAGTAGCAACCGGCGCAGCGACACGACGCCTACCAGGTGCGAGCGGTCGTCCACGACATACAGATAGAAGACCATCTCGACGTCGCGGTTGTTCTGAATCTCGTTGATCGCCTCGCCGACCGTCATGTCCTCGTTCAACGCGAAGACATTCGGGTTCATGATGCGTCCGGCGGTCTGCTCGTCGTACTCGAGCAGGTTCTCGACGACTCCCGACTCCTTGGGCCGCATCAGATCGAGAACGGCCGCCGACAGCTCCTCAGGCAGGTAATCGATCAGGGCCGCGGCGTCATCCGATTCGATCTCCTGAGCCAGCTTGGCGATCTCTTCAGCAGGACGCGTCGCGAGGAGGGCGGCGCCTTTCTCCGGCCCGAGCTCGGAGAGCGTCTCCATCGCCAGGCGGCCGTTTCGATCGGTCAGGACGCTGAATGCGGCTTCCCGGTCCTTGTCGGGCAGCTCCCCGAGGATCTGGGCAAGGTCGGCAGGATGCTGCTTCTGCAGCAGGTTCAACAGGTTAGCGGTCGCACCAATACGCAGCAGTCGCTTGACCGAGTCGAGGACGAGATCGATTCTGCGCTGCGCCGCCATGGTGAATCTTCCAACACTGATAAACGGCTAAATGTAGCACGGAAGAAACACCCTGATCGGGGCGTCTAATGGGCAGGTGAGTGGAACGGGCGACCTGAGCCCCGAGATCCTCGAGGCGTGTCGCCGCGGGGACCGGGAAGCGTTCCGGACGCTGTACGAGGCGTACAAGGACCGCGTCTACTCGATCGCGTTCTACTTCTTTCATGCGGATGCTGATGCAGCGGGTGAGGTAACCCAGCAGGTGTTCCTGAAGTTGATGCGTGAGATCGCCCGTTTTCGCGGAGACGCCGCGTTTTCCACGTGGCTGTATCGGATGGTCGTCAACGCCTGCGTTGACCGATCCCGCAGCCGTCGCAGGGAAGCCGCGGCCGCGGATCCGGTGGTGCTCGATCACGTGCCGGCGCGCGGGTCGCACGAGGAATCGTTCGCGCGGCAGCAGCTTGCGACATCCGTGCAGCAGGCGATTGCGACGCTCCCCGCGAAGCTCCGCGCGGCCATCCTCCTGAGGTATTTCGAGGATTTGTCCTATTCAGATATGGCGAGGGCGCTCAACTGCTCGATCGGCACGGTAGCCTCCCGCCTGAACCGTGGACATCGTCTGCTCGCGAAGAAGCTGGCGCCAATACGCAATGTTCACCAGGCACGTTGATCAGTCGCTGACCCGCTACTACGACGGCGAGCTCTCCGCCGTCGAGAAGCAGCGCGTCGACGCGCATCTCGCGTCGTGCGAGCGGTGCCGGGCTGCGCTCGATGAGATCGCCTTTTCAGCGAAGGTGGTGCGTCAGCTGACCGCGGTCAGTGCTCCCCCATCCGTATGGCGCGGAATCGACGCGGCGCTGGCCGAGCCGCATCGCCCCTTCGGCGCCTATTTCCCGCTGCGATGGGCAGCTGCCTGTGCCGTGGTGCTGATGGTTGCGGGCGGCGCGTACTGGTGGGCCCGCGATTCCCGCGTTGTTGGTCCATGGGAAGTGACGCAGACGGGGGACGGCACCTCACGCCGGATGACCAGCGGCGAGTGGGTGGAAACGGAAGACGGTTCCAAGGCGCGCATCATCGTCGGTTCGCTCGGCACGGTTGACGTTGCGCCCGGGACTCGTGTCCGTCTCGGCGAGGTCAGCGAATCCGAATACCGCCTGGCACTGGCACGAGGGACCATCAGTGCGGAAATCGTTGCACCACCCCGGCTTTTCATCGTGGATACGCCGGCGAGCACTGTTGTCGATCTGGGGTGCGCCTACACGGTGACGGTCGGCGAGGACGGCGCCGGCGAGCTCAGAATGACATCGGGCTGGGCGGCACTGGAGTTCAAGGGACGTGAATCGCTGGTGCCGGCCGGAGCGATCTGCAGGACCAGGCCCGGCGCGGGACCCGGCACGCCGTACTTCGAAGACGCACCCGCCGCGCTGAAACAGGCCGTGGACCATTTCGACGAAGGCACAGAGCGCGCACAGGCGCTCGCCGTCATCATCCGGGAAGCACGTGCGCGTGACACCCTCACGCTGTGGCACTTGTTGTCGCGCGTCAGCGAGCCGGACAGGGCGCGTGTGTACGACCGGATCGCGGCGTTCGAACCGCCGCCGGCAGGAATCTCGCGCAGTCAGGTATTGGCGCTCGACGCCGACGCGCTTCGGGAGTGGCGAGAAGAGCTCGCCTGGAAATGGTGATCGTAGCTTCCGCCTTCAGGCGGAAGAAATACGTAGTGTCCGCCTTCAGGCAGACCTTGAGAGGAGCCCTCATATGTCTCTGATCCGATTACTCGCCGCGGGAACCGCAGCCGTCGCCTTCGCTGCAGTCGCGGTATCTGCCGGAACGATGTTCCGCGTTGAGATCGGCTCCCCTGTAGCGCTGGGAGTCAACAAGTACTTCAAGAAGGTCGACAAGAAAGTCGTCCTCGCCGTGCGCGCCGTCGTGTGCGAGGACCTGGCGAACGTGCGAATCACCGGCACCGCCGAAGGGCTCGTCGCCGGGAAACGGCAATCGCTGCCGATCACGTTGACCGCGGTCGAGCCGGTCGAGGCCGTCTATGCCATCCAGCAGCAGTGGCCGGAAGCAGGCGCGTGGGTATTGCACTTGAAGGGGACATGCGCGAATCCGAAGGCCGAGGCCAGCACGCTCGTCGCCGTCAGTAAGGGAACGTTCATCCGCGAGAAGAGCGAAGTGCTCCGCGAACCCGCCACGAAAAAGCAGATCGACGACGCAGTCGCCGCTCTGGCTCGTTCACAGTCCTGAGGCGCTTATGAACACGCAACGATTTGGACTCGGTCTCACCGTCCTCAACCTGTTCCTGCTCGCCATCCTGCTGACGCAGATTGATCGCCCGGCGCAGGCCTCTGACACGGCCGCGATGCTGCGCGGCCGGGGATTGGAAATCGTCGATACCAGGGGCCGCGTGCGGGCCAGCATCAGCGTGATGCCCGAGGAAAAGTCCGCGAATGGTGCGACTGTTCCCGAGACCGTTCTGCTTCGTCTGATTACCGAACGCGGCCGGCCGGCGGTCAAGATCAGCACGTCCGAAGCCGGTGGTTCGGGGATGTCGCTCGCCGGTCCGACCGGCACCCATCAAACGTATGTGAGCATTGGTGCGAAGGACACCTCCACGACGCTCAAGCTGAAGAATGAAGACGGCAAGGAGCGGACGCTCGTCCCGTAGTCCCGTAGGTAGAGGCCGACGTTTACGTCGGCCTTTGATGTTTAGGTCGGCCTTTCACGTGCAGCACCCGGTACATGCGGCACAAACCCGTCCCGCGCCTCGCCGGGTGTCCGTACACCGGCCTTTGTCGATATTCGTTAACGATCTGCACTCATCGCCGTCAGCTAGTATTCGTGACTCGCCAGGCGGTTGACCTGGTCCTGTTGCAACTTCTGCAAGCAGCGCATCGATCTTCGTTCGCGGTAATTGCGTACTGTTTCATGCCAGATCATCTCCATTTGCTCGTGGAGGGGACGGAACAAGAGGCGGCGTTGCGCGAGTTCATCAGAGTGTTCAAGCAGTGCGCCGCCTACCACTGGAAAGCCGAATTCGGCAGCCAACTCTGGCAACGCAGCTACTTCGACCACGTCCTTCGAGACGGCGAATCACCTGATAAAGCGGCGAGGTACATCCTCGCAAATCCTCTCCGCGCTGGACTCGTCAGTCGCGTTGAAGACTATCCGTACCTTGGATCGGCGACGATGTCGATTGGTGAGCTGCTGGAATCAATCCGTGACGACCAGACCTGAATGGCCGGCCCTGGGGGAGGCCGACCCTGAAAGGCCGACCTAAAGGTCGGCCTCTACCCGCGATTCTGGGCCTTGATCTCGTCCAGCATCCGCTCGTCGTCGCGCCACTCAGACTTCACCTTCACGTGGAGATCGAGGTAGACGTGCTTCTCAAGGTACTGCTCTAGCTCACCCCGCGCGGCGGTGCCGATCTGCTTGATCATGGCACCGCCTTTCCCGATCACGATCGGCTTCTGCGATTCGCGGTCGACGAGAATCGTGCAATACAGGTCCACGCTCTCGTCGTCGGGCGACTCGTCGAACCGATCGACGACTACGGCAGTCGAGAACGGCAACTCGTCGTGCGTCAGCTGCAGCACCTGCTCGCGCACCACTTCGGCGACGAAGAAACGCTCGGTCTGATCCGTCAGATAGTCGGGCGGATACAACGGCTCGCCTTCCGGAAGATATTGAAGAAACAGTGTCTCGAGGACGTCAACGTTCGTGCCGTCCGATGCCGAGGCGGGCACGATCTCGACGAACGGGTGCTCCTGCCGGTAGTGATCGATGAGCGGCAGCAGCTTCTGCTTGGCCACGAGATCGACCTTGTTGAGGACCAGAATCGCCGGCTGGGTGGCCTCCTTCAGAAGATCGAGCATGTACCGATCGCCCTTCCCCGGCTTTACCGAGGCGTCAACGATCAACGCCAGCACGTCCACCTCGCGCATCGATTCCAGCGCGATGTCCACCATCCGCACGTTGAGCCGGTGCGTCGGCTTGTGAACGCCCGGCGTGTCGACGAAGACCACCTGTCCTTCCGGATAGTTCTTCACACCCACCACACGCGTGCGCGTGGTCTGCGGCTTGTCCGAGACGATGGCGAGCTTCTGACCGACGATGCGGTTGAGGAGCGTCGATTTCCCGGCGTTCGGCCGGCCAAGCAGCGACACGAAGCCGGATTTCATTGGAAAGGCCGACCTGAATTCATTCGAAAGGCCGACCTGAAGGTCGGCCTCTACCCGAATCAACGGGCGGTATCTGCTCCAATTCCCGCTGGAGGAAGTCGACAACGCGCTCGAAGGGATCGAATCCGAACGCCGCCGCGACGGAGGGGCGGAGATTCGAGTTGGCGTTGATGTCGTAGAAGACACGCCGGCCGTCGGGCGTCTCGAGATACTCGATGCCGCCCACGTCCAGCCTGGCCGCGCGCACGATTCGCGCAGCCGTATCCACCGCGGCCTTCGGGACCTCCATGTAGGGATAGAACTCGACCGGAGGCGCATTCGCCTCCGGCACGTCGCACACACCGTCGCCCTCGTCCGGATTGCACACCGGCGACGGGCAGAGATTGAAGCGGCCGTGGGTCTTGACCCGCATCGCATACAGCAGCTCGCCTCCGAGGAACTCGAGGCGGACGATCCCGTGGTCAGGGTCGTGCGGCAGGTACTCCTGCAGAAGGAACAGGTTGTCGGGAAGCCACACCTCCGGACTTGCTGAAAAGATGGAACAGACCTGTTCCAGCGACTCGACGACGTGGATGCGGGCGCCGCTGCCGCCCTGATCGGGCTTGAGGATGGCCGGCCAGCGGATCGCGTGCTCGTACGCGCGCAGCGCTCCCGCGTCGTTGAACGTGATCGACCACGGCGTGTCGATCCCGAGCGTGCGCAGCAGCGTCGCCTGCGCGCTCTTGCTCAACTCCAGCGAGAAGACATCGGCGCCGTTCAGCACGCGCGCGCCGCGCCTCTCGAGGGTCCGCATGTATGCCAGCGCGAGAGGGACGGCGCGTGTATTGCCACGGACGTAGGCACTCGGACTGGCCTGATTGAAGTACAGCCGCGCGAGCGCCGTCTCGTCATTGCTGAACGCCGCCTGCTTGAGATCGAAGGGCGCATAGGCGATCCCCCGGCGCTCGATGGCTGTAAAGAGCGGCTTCTGCCACTCCGGATGTTCATGGATGACAACGAGGTCCGGCGGAGTGGGCATGACCGTGCCGCGACCTCTACGCTTCCTTTTCCGCTTCAGGCCGCCGGTGCACCCGCACTTTGGTAATGCGCCGCCGTTCGACTTCGAGCACCTCGAAGACGAGCTCGTCGATCTCGACGATCTCGCCCACATACGGCATGCGCCCAAGCTGCGACAGCAAGTACCCGCCCACCGTCTCGAAGCCTTCGCGCTCGATATTCACGCCCAGGCGCTCGCGAGCCTCGTCGACGTTCACCTTGCCGCTGAATGTAAACATGCCGTTGCCTTCGTCAACGACCGTCTCGCTCTCGACGTCGTACTCGTCGCGGATCTCGCCGACGATTTCCTCGAGCAGATCCTCGAGCGTCACGAGCCCCGCCGTGCCGCCGTATTCGTCGACGACGATGGCCATCTGCAGCTGCCGCCGCTGCATCTCCTTGAGCAGTTCCGATACCCGCTTGCTCTCCGGGACGAAATGGGCCGTTCGCATCAGCGTCGTCATCGGCGGCGCCGCGTCCGGGGGCAGCGCGACCAGGTCCTTCACGAACACGATGCCAAGGATGTTGTCGAGGCTGTCGCGATAGACGGGCATGCGCGAGTACTGCTCCTCGCGGAACAGCGTCCGCAGATCGGCCAGAGAAGTGTCCACGTGCACCGCGACGATGTCTGGCCGCGGCGTCATGACCTCGCGCGCCACGGTTTCCGTGAAATCGACGATCGACTGGAGCAGCTCGCGTCCTTCCTCGTCCGAAATCGCGTCGTCGGCCGCCGACTCCGTCGCGTTGGGCGGCGTCTCGGCTTCCGATTCGCCGCCATTGCCGCCGTTGCCGGATTCGCGGTCGCGCCGCGGCCCGAAGATCCGAAGGATGGTGAGCGTGACCGGCAGAAGGACACGCGCCATCGCGTGAAACACCGGCAGCATCAGATCGAGCGCCTGCTCCGGATCGCTTCGCACGATCAGCATCGGCAGCACGTGCTCGCACACCACGACGAACGAAATCAGCGAGACGACAAAGACCGCAATCGAGGTGGCGTCACGGACGTCGCTGACGCGCGCGATGAGCACGCCCGCCGCCACGATGCAGATGCCGAGGAGCAGCCGCAGCGGCACGAAGAGCTGGAGCGGGTCGTCGAGGTAGTGGCCGAGCCGGTCGCTGCGGCCGCCGCGTTCGGCCATCAGCCGGAGCGAGAGACGCATCAGCGCGCTGAAGGCCGCCTGGATCGCGCCAAGGAAAATGGTGGCGCATCCGAGCAGGAAGATGGCGAGCGGCGTCATCGAGCGGAGCGCGGCGCCTCACGCTCGATGAGACCTTCCCGCAATCCGCCCGCACGGCGCAGGCGCTGTTCAAGTCGTCTCATTTCGCCGTTGTCGCGCTCGTGATCATAGCCAAGAAGGTGCAGCAACCCGTGCAGGGCAAGCACCCGAAATTCCGTGGACAGGCTGTGCCCCGCCGATCCGGCCTGGCGGCGTGCAACACCAAGGGCGATCACGATATCGCCGAGATGGCCTGGCTCATCCGCCGGGAACGAGAGGACATCGGTCGGAACGTTTTTGCCGCGATAGCGCCGATTCAGCTCGCGAATGCGCAGGTCGGTAACCACCCCGACCGCTACGGCGCCCCGCGCGCCGGCGGGCGCGACCAGCTCGAGCCAGCCGGCAAGTCCCGGCGCCCGGACGCCGGACGGCAGCACGATGTCGACGGTCAGCCGGCGGGACCTACGAGGCTTGATCTTTGGCGGCGCGCGGCGTCGAGTAGGCGTCATAGGCCTTGACGATCTGCTGCACCAGCTTGTGCCGGACGACGTCCTTGTCGTCGAAGTAGATGATGCCGATGCCGTCGATCTCGCGGACGATCTTGACCGCCTCGACCAGCCCCGACAACTTGGGGTTCGGCAGATCGATTTGCGTGATATCGCCGGTCACGACAGCCTTGGACCCGAACCCGAGTCGCGTCAGGAACATCTTCATCTGCTCCGACGTCGTGTTCTGGGCCTCGTCGAGGATGACGAAGGCGTCGTTCAGCGTGCGGCCGCGCATGAACGCCAGCGGTGCCACTTCGATGGTGCCGCGTTCGACGAGCCGCGACGCCTTGTCCGTGTCCATCATGTCGTAGAGCGCGTCGTAGAGCGGCCGCAGGTACGGGTTCACCTTTTCCTGCAGATCGCCGGGCAGGAACCCAAGCTTCTCCCCCGCCTCGACGGCCGGCCGCGCCAGGATGATCCGGCTAACCTTCTTCGCCATCAGGTAGCTGACGGCCTGAGCCATCGCCAGGTACGTCTTGCCGGTTCCCGCCGGTCCGACGCCCAGGACGATGTCGTTCTGTTCGATCAGCTCGAGGTACTTCTTCTGATTCGGGCTCTTCGGGTTGACCCGGCGGCGGGTTCCCTGCGCCTGCTTGGCCGCACTCGGACCGTCCTTGGAGAAATAGTCACGCAGATCAACGTTCGGGTCGTCGACCACAAGCTCCGCCGCCGTCTTGACATCGGTGCTGGCCAGTTCGTAGCCCGAGTCGCGCAGCTGCGCGAGCTGCTCGAACAGCCGCTCGACGCGCTGCTCGGAGCCACGCGTGCCCTCCACGATCAACTCGTCGCCCTGCGTCCGAATCTCGACGTCCATCAGCGACTCGATGTGCTTCAGGTTGACGTCGTGTGGACCGTAGAGGACCTCAATGCCTTCCTGCGGAACGGCGATCTTCTTCATGTGTTGGCGATCCGGATGTGCAGCTCGCGGAGCTGACGTGGGTCAACCGGGGAGGGCGCGTCGGACATCAGATCCACCGCGGCAGCCGTCTTCGGGAAGGCAATCACCTCGCGGATCGACGACTCTGCGGCCAGGATGGCGATGATCCGGTCGAGCCCAAGGGCGATCCCGCCGTGCGGAGGCGTGCCGTATTCGAGCGCCTCGAGGAAGAACCCGAACCGCGTCCGTGCCTCTTCGTCGCTGATGTTGAGGAGCGAGAACATCCGGCGCTGCAGCATGGAATCGTGGATACGGATGCTGCCGCCGCCGATTTCGCTTCCGTTCAGCACCAGGTCGTACGCCTTCGCCCGGGCCGCGCCAGGGTCCGTTTCGAGATGGCCGAGGTCGTCGTCATGCGGCGACGTGAACGGATGATGGACATAAATCCACTTGCGCCCGTCAGCGTCCCACTCCAGCAAAGGGAAGTCCACTATCCAGCTGAAGGCGTAGGCGTCGGCGCGCAGAAGGTTGTCGCGCCGCGCGATGTTCAGCCTGAGCTGGCCGAGCAGCTTCGAAGTCGAATCCGGCTCACCGGCGGCTATCACGAGCAGCTCGCCGTTGCCGACAGCCGCCTCGTCGAGCAGCTTGAGGACGGCGTCCTCCCCCATCGCCTTCATGATCGAGCTGGTCACCGAGCCGTCGTCGAGGCGGCGAGCCCAGACGAGTCCCGTCGCACCGAGCGCCTTCGCCTGATCGACGATGCCGTCCACCTCGCTGCGTGAATAGCCGCTGGCGTGCTTGACGACAAAACCGCGCACGGTTCCGCCATTCGTAACGATCTCGCGGAACACCCGGAAGGTGGACTCGCGGAAGAACTCGCGCAGATCCTGGATCGCCATGCCGCAGCGCAGATCAGGCTTGTCGGATCCGTATCTGGCGATTGCCTCGGCGTATGGCATGCGCGGAAACGGCGTCGTGATCTCGCGGCCGATCACGCCGAAGATCTGCTTCATCAACGGTTCGATAACACCAAAAATCGTGTCCGGCCGCGCGAACGACATCTCGACGTCAACCTGCGTGAACTCCGGCTGCCGATCCGCGCGCAGGTCCTCGTCTCGGAAGCATTTGCAGATCTGTACATATCGGTCCATTCCGGCGACCATCAGGATCTGCTTGAACAGCTGCGGCGACTGGGGCAGGGCAAAAAACTCGCCAGGGTGAACACGGCTCGGTACCAGGTAATCGCGTGCACCTTCGGGAGTAGATTTCGTCAGAATCGGCGTTTCAATTTCAAGAAAGCCGTTCTCGTCGAAATAGCGCCGTGTGACCGAAGTCACCCGATGGCGGAGGATCATGTTCCCCTGCAGGCGGGGCCGGCGCAGGTCGAGATAGCGATACTTGAGGCGCACGTCCTCGGCCACCGGCGTCTCGTCGGCAATCGGAAAGGGCGGCGTCTTCGCGTCGTTGAGGAGGACGAGCTGACGCACGACCACCTCCACCTCCCCTGTCGCAAGCTTGGGGTTGACGGTGTCGGCCGACCGCCGGCGCACGCGTCCCGTCGCGCCGACGACGAACTCGGAGCGAAGCCGCTTGGCCTTCGCCATCAGCGCCTCGTCGTCCTTGTCGAACACGACCTGCGTGACGCCCTCGCGATCCCTGACGTCGATGAACAGGAGGCCGCCGAGATCGCGGACGCGATGCACCCACCCGAGCAGCACCACGTCGGCCCCCACGTCGTCCGGGCGGAGCGCGCCGCAGGTGTGCGTCCGTGTCAGTTCCCCCAGCTGTTCAGCCACGTTGCTTCAGTTCCTTCAGAATCGCCGCGCCGGCACTGTCCTGTTCGTATGTGTGCTGGGTCTTCGCCGCGAGGTGTTTGACCGTCAGGGTGCCGTTCGCGATTTCGTCGCTGCCGAGGATGGCAACGAACGGAATCGCCCGTGAATCAGCGTACTTGATCTGCTTGCCGATCTTGTCGGGATCCGGGTAGACGAGGACGCGCAGGCCGCCGCCCCGGAGGCTGGCGGCTACCCGCATGGCGTGCGGCAGGTCCTTGCCGTCGAAGACGGCCACCATGACGTCGGCCGGCGTCGTTGCAAGAGACGCGGGGAACATCCCGCGCTCCCCCATCACGACCAGGATCCGCTCCAGGCCGAGGGAGAACCCGCATGCGGGGATGCTCTGGTCGAGGAACATGCCCACCAGGTTGTCGTAACGTCCGCCGCCGCCGAGACTTCCGGCCAGGTCCGGAACGTTGATCTCCATGATCGCGCCCGTGTAATAGGAGAGCCCGCGCGCAAGCGTGAGATCCCAGTCGAGGCGCCCTTTCGCCGACGTGCCGCCCGCGAGATCGAGAATCGCGCGCACGTTGTCCCACGCCCGCTGCCCGGCTTCATCCAGGACGAGGCCTGTGGGACCGTCCTCGGGCCGCCTGGTCATAACCTCCAGGAACGGCGCCGCGGCTTCCGCCGGTACGCCGCGCGAAGCGAGCTCGGCGCTCACGCCGTCACGTCCGATCTTGTCCACCTTGTCGAGAGCGACAAGGGCACTCGTATGCAGCGCCTCGGCAATGCCCGCTCCGGTCAAGAGCGACGTCAACAGCTGCCGGTGGTTGATCCGGATCTTGAAGTCGTTGAATCCGAGAGCTGTCAGGACGTCGGCAACAGCCGCGCACAACTCGGCTTCTACGACGGGCGATGTCGAACCGATGAAATCGACGTCGCACTGATAGAACTCCCGGAACCGGCCCCGGGCCGGACGGTCGGCGCGCCATACCGGCTGAATCTGATACCGCTTCCAGAGCCGCGGCAGCTTGCTCTGGTGATGAGCGATGACCCGCGCCAGCGGCACGGTCAGGTCGTAGCGAAGCGCCAGGTCCGCCTGGCCGCTCGCCTCGTGCTCGCCCCGCTTCAGGATCTTGAAAATGAGCTGATTGCCCTCGTCCCCGTACTTGCCCATCAGGGTTTCGAGGTTCTCCGCGGCCGGGGTTTCGAGCGGCTCGTAGCCGTAGCGCTCGTACACCCGCTTGACGATGCCGATGACGTACTCGCGCCGCCGCACGTCGTCCGGCAGGAAGTCGCGCATGCCGCGCGCCGGCTCAGTCCGTGCGGCCACTAGAGTCGAGGCAGCGTCAGGCCCTGCTGCTTCTGGTATTTGCCCGCCTTGTCCGCGTAGGAGACCTCGCAGTCCTCGTCGCTCTCGAAGAAAAGCACCTGGGAGATGCCCTCGTTCGCGTAGACCTTTGCCGGCAGCGGCGTCGTGTTCGATATCTCGAGCGTCACGTAGCCCTCCCACTCCGGTTCGAACGGCGTGACGTTCACGATCAGGCCGCAGCGGGCGTAGGTTGACTTGCCGACGCAGACCGTCAGGACGTTCCGGGGGATCCGGAAGTATTCGACCGTCTTGGCCAGGGCGAAGGAATTCGGCGGGATGATGCAGACGTCCGCCTTCACGTCCACGAACGACCGCGCATCGAAGTTTTTCGGATCGACGACGGTGCTGTTGATGTTCGTGAAGACCTTGAACTCGTCGGCGACGCGGATGTCATAGCCGTAGGACGAGAGACCGTAGGAAATCACACCCGTTCGTACCTGACGGTCCTCGAACGGCTCGATCATCCCGTGCTCGAGGGCCATCTTCTTTATCCAACGGTCTGCCTTAATCGACGGCATCTGCGTCCTTCGTGGCTACCTTCTCCCGAAAAACATCATGACCAGCGTCAGGATCAAACTCACCAGGATCGACGTGGCCAGGGGAAAGTAGAAGCTGAAATTGCCCCGCTTGATGGCGAAATCACCCGGGAGGCGTCCCAACGGAAAACCGAGCGTCATCAGCAATCCGGCTCCGGCGATCACCAAACCGGCGAGGATCAGAAACCGGCCCATCTCGCGCTCAGATCAGCTCCATCCCGCGGAAAAAATACCCCAGTTCGAAGGCGGCGGTCTCCGGAGCGTCGGACCCGTGCGTTGCGTTGCGGCCGATCGACTCGCCGAAGTCCCGCCGCAGCGTGCCGGGCGCGGCCTTGGCCGGGTCGGTCGGGCCCATCGTATCCCGCCACTTCCTGATTGCGTCCGGCGCCTCGAGCGCAAGCAGCACGCACGGTCCGGACGACATGAAGTCGGTCAGCTCGCCAAAAAACGGCCGCTCGCGATGGACCGCATAGAACCCTTCCGCTTCCTTTTTCGACAGGTGCTGCAGTCGCATCGCCCGGACGGTAAAGCCAGCCTCTTCGATGCGGGCCAGGATTTTCCCGGCCAGCGCCCGGCTTACCGCGTCCGGCTTGATGATCGCGAACGTCCGCTCTGTGCTCATCGTCTCAACGCTCATCGTCCCAGTGCCTCACGCATCTTGGCCCCCATGTCCGCCGGGCTCTTCACCACGTGGACACCCGCGCGTGTCAGCGCGCTCATCTTTTCTGCAGCGGTTCCCTGTCCCCCGGCGATGATGGCGCCGGCATGACCCATTCGGCGTCCCGGCGGCGCCGTCTGGCCGGCGATGAACCCCACCACCGGTTTGTTGAACGCCCGTTTGATGAACGCCGCCGCTTCCTCTTCGGCCGTGCCGCCGATCTCGCCGATCATAACGACCGCTTCGGTGTCGGGGTCGGCGGCAAACAGGGTGAGCGCATCGATGAAGCTCGTGCCGATCAACGGATCGCCGCCGATCCCGATGCAGGTTGTCTGCCCCATCCCCTGTTTCGAAAGTTGATGGATGGCCTCGTAGGTCAGCGTTCCGCTCTTCGAGACGATTCCGATCCGTCCTTCGCGGCAGATGTGGCCTGGAATGATGCCCGCTTTCGCCTGCCCGGCCGTGATCACGCCGGGGCAGTTCGGGCCGATGAGTCTGGTCCGTCGCCCTTCCATGAACGTGATCACCTTGAGCATGTCGAGCGTGGGAATGCCTTCGGTGATGCAGACGGCAAGCGGGGTCTCCGCGTCGGCCGCTTCCATGATGGCGTCGGCGGCAAAGGCGGGCGGCACGAAGATGACGGTGGCGTTCGCCCCGGTCTCACGCACCGCGTCGTGGACGCTGTTGAACACGGGCCAGCCTTCGTGGACCGTGCCGCCTTTGCCCGGCGTCACGCCGCCGACAACACTGGTGCCGTAGGCGGCCGCCGCCTTCGCATGGAAAGTGCCCTCGCGGCCGGTAAGTCCCTGGACGATCAGACGGGTGTTCCTGTCGAGTAGGACGGACAAGGCTATTTATGATTTCTGATTGGCGAGTTGTGATTGGGGTTGTGATTGGGCTTGTCCGGCCAGCGCGACAACTTTCTCCGCGGCTTCGCCCATCGCGTCGGAGGTCGTGAAGTTCAGGCCGCTTTCGCGCAGCAGCCGCTTCCCTTCCTCGACATTCGTTCCTTCCATCCGAATCACGATCGGTACGCGGACGCCAAGCTCGGTCACCGCGGCAATCACTCCCTGCGCCAGCACATCGCAGCGCAGGATGCCGCCGAAGATATTGATCAGCACGGCTTTGACGTTCTTGTCCGCCATCAGGATGCGGAAGGCGTTCTTGATCTGGTCGGCGTTTGCCCCACCACCCACGTCGAGGAAGTTGGCCGGCTCGCCCCCGGCGAGCTTGATGATGTCCATCGTCGCCATCGCGAGCCCGGCGCCGTTGACCATGCAGCCGATATTTCCGTCCAGCCGGATGTAGTTCAACGAGAACTTCGAGGCCTCGACTTCGAGGGGGTCTTCCTCGCTGACGTCGCGCAATTCCTTCAGATCGGGATGACGGTACAGCGCGTTGTCGTCGAAGCTGACCTTGGCGTCGAGCGCCAGGAGATCGCCGCCCTTTGTCAGGATCAGCGGGTTGATCTCGATCATCGACGCGTCCGTTTCGATGAACGCCCGGTACACCGAGTCGAGCAGCTTCACGAACTTCGACACCGAAGCTGTGGGCAAACCCATGCCAAATGCCAGCTTCCGGGCCTGGAACGCCACGACTCCAGTGCCCGCATTGATTTTCTCTTTCAGGATCTTGTCCGGATCGGAGGCGGCCACCTCTTCGATGTCCATGCCACCGGCTGCGCTGGCTATCACCACCGGGGACGCCGACGCGCGGTCGATCACGACGCTCAGGTACAGTTCGCGATCGATCTGCAGCCCTTCCTCGATGAGCACCCGGCCGACCTTTTTCCCCTCCGGCCCGGTTTGATGGGTGACCAGGGTCATCCCGAGCATCTGCTTGGCGATCTGCTCGCCCTCGGCCGCCGAACGGGCCACCTTCACGCCTCCGCCTTTTCCGCGGCCGCCGGCGTGAATCTGCGACTTGACCACAACAATGTCGCCGCCGAGACGGCGGGCGATGTCGCCGGCTTCAGCCGGGGAGAACGCCACCTCGCCCCGCGGCACCGGCACACCGAACCGCGCGAGAACTGACTTTGCCTGGTACTCGTGGATTTTCACAAAGAAACGATCGTATAACCGCTAGGCATTAACCACCACCAATCCGGCTGAGGCCGAACTCGAGAATCCGGCTGAAGCCGGACTCTACAATCCGGCTGAAGCCGGACTCTACATGCCGATCACGTCGACGAGCTCTTTCACGGACGCCGCCGACTTCTTGAGCGCCGCATCTTCTTCCGCCGTCAGCTTGATCTCGATGATCTGCTCGACGCCGCGTGCACCGAGTTTCACCGGCACGCCGACGAAGAGATCGCGAATCCCGTATTCTCCCTGCAGGAAGACGGAGCACGGAAGAATCTTCTTTTTGTCCTTGAGGATCGCTTCGCACATCTCCGCCGCCGCCTGACCCGGCGCGTACCACGCGCTCGTGCCTACCAATTTTGTGATTTCGGCGCCGCCGTCTGCCGTCCGCTTCGCGATCGCCTCGATCCGATCTTTCGACAGCAGTTCCGTCAACGGGATGCCGGCCACGGTCGAGTAGCGCGGCAGCGGCACCATCGTGTCGCCGTGTCCGCCGAGCACGAACGAATGAACGTTCTGCACCGAGACGTTGAGCTCCATCGCGACGAACGTGCTCATGCGCGCCGAATCGAGGACTCCGGCCATGCCGATGATCCGCTCGCGCGGGAATTTGGTCAGCCGGAAGAGCGCCTGCGACATGGCGTCCAGCGGATTGGCGACTGGCACGACGATCGCGTTCGGGCAGTACTGCACCAGGTTCGGCGCAATGCTCTTCATGATCTCGAAGTTGTCGCGTACGAGATCATCGCGGCTCATGCCCGGCTTGCGCGGCTTGCCCGACGTGATGACCACGATGTCGGAGCCTGCGGCTGCGTTCCAGTCCGCTCCGCCGATGACGCGTGAATCCGAGCCGATGATTGGACACGTCTCGTAAATGTCGAGCGCAACGCCGGCGGCTTTCTGATCCGCGATGTCGATGATCACGACATCGGCGAGCGCCTTCTCGGCAATCGCGCGCGCGACGGTCATGCCGACGTTGCCGGCCCCTCCAACCACTGTGACTTTGCGATTCATGAACTCCTCGTTAGGGCACGATCCCGCAGCCGCGGATCGAAGTACTCACAATTTCTGTGGAAAACCCTGTTGAAAAGAGGCCGCGAACGCCGCGAACCGCATCCGATTCCACGGCATTTAGCGGTTTGCACCATCGTTGTGCGGACGTTACCTTCTCGAACCAGAGATTATACTTTCAAGCATCTGCGTTATTCGAACGCGGACGAGGGTTCCTGGTTCCATCGTGAAAATTGTTGTCGCCGACGATCTCCCCGAATCCGCACTACAACTCCTGAACGCAGAAGGCTGGAATGTCGACGCCCGCACCGGGCGTACGCCGGACCAGCTCGCCGCCGACATGGCGGATGCAGACGCGCTGGTGGTGCGAAGCGCAACCAAAGTCACCGCCGATCTCATCGCCGCCGCCGGAGCGCTGCGCGTCATCGCCCGCGCCGGAACGGGCGTGGACAACGTAGACGTGCCGGCGGCGAGCGCCCGCGGCATCGTCGTCATGAACGCGCCCGGCGCGAACAGCATCAGCGTCGCCGAGCTCGCCATGGGGCTGATTCTCGCGCTCGCCCGTCATCTCCCCGCCGCCGATGCCGCGATGAAGCAGGGCAAATGGGAGAAGAAGAAGTTTCTCGGCGAGGAGGTTCGCGACAAGACGCTCGGCCTGGTGGGTCTGGGCCGCATTGGCCAGGAGGTGGCCCGGAGAGCGTCCGGATTCAGCATGCGCGTCATCGCGCACGATCCGTTCATCTCGGAACGGGTCGCCGCCGATCTTGGCGTGGAGCTCGTGTCGATGGACGACCTGTTTGCGCGCGCCGACTATATCTCCCTGCACATGCCGTCCACCCCGCAGACCAGACAGCTGGTGAATGCCGCCCGGCTGCAGAAGATGAAAAAGGGCGTGCGCATCGTCAACACCGCGCGCGGCGATCTCATTGACGAAGCGGCACTTGCCGACGCGATCGAGGCCGGACTCGTTGGCGGCGCGGCGCTCGACGTCTTCACCAAGGAACCGACGGTGGATCACCGGCTGCAGTTGTTGCCGCAGGTCATTGCCACGCCGCACATCGCCGCATCGACCCGGGAGGGCCAGGAGCTCGTGGGTGTCGAGACCGCGGCAGCGCTGCGCGACTTCCTGAAGGACGGCCTGATTCGCAACGCCGTGAACTTCCCGTCGGTTTCCGCCGAGGAATACAAGAAGCTGCAACCCTTTGTGACGCTTGCGGAACGGCTCGGAACCTTCATCGCCCAGATGAGCGACGGCCGCGCCGAGTCCCTGGGCGTGCGCTATTACGGAGACCTCACCAAAGGCAGAACCGACATGCTCGGAAATGCCGTACTGGCCGGGATGTTCAAGCCGATTCTGTCGTCGGGAGTGACCCTGGTCAACGCGCGCACCGTCGCCGCCGAACGCGGCATCGAGGTTGTCGAGTCGAGCAGCACGCGGCGCCGCGACTACACGAGCCTGATCTCGGTCCAGCTCAAGACCGCCGAAGGCGCCCGGCACATCGAGGGCGCGATTTCCGAACGCGGCGTGCCGCGTCTGGTTTTCCTGGACGGTATCGTCGTCGAGGCGCCGCTCGAGGGCACGATGGTCGTCACCTGCAACACCGACCAGCCCGGTGTCATCGGACGCGTCGGGACCATTCTCGGCCGGCACGACGTCAACATCGCGACGTTCGCGTTAGGGCGAGACGGCGATCGCGCGGTTGCCGTCGCCATTGTCGACGAACAGGAAGACACGCCGGTCCCGGAAGTTGTCGTCGACGAATTGCGGCAAGTGCCGGCGATCCGCGAGGCGCGAATCGTCCGGGTTTGACCCGCCTTCGCGCCAGGCGCTTCGGCGCGGCAGGCTCGGCGCCACGGATGCGGCGTGTTATGATTCGCCGTGCACCCTGTTGCGTTCCGTGATCCATTCGAACGGACGGCACAGGTGACCTCGGTTGCGGTCATTCCCGCCCGCTACGCCTCCACACGATTCCCAGGAAAACCACTCGCAGAAATCGCCGGCCGTCCGATGATCGAGCACGTGTACTGCCGCGCCGCGGAAGCGCGCGGCGTCGATGCAGTCGTCGTCGCCACCGACGACGAACGCGTGGCGGCTGCGGTGGAACGGTTTGGCGGCATCGCCCGCATGACGGGTGCGCATCACCGGACCGGCCTCGATCGCATCGCCGAAGTCGCGCGCGACCTGCAGTGCTCCATCGTCGTGAACGTGCAGGGTGATGAACCGCTCGTGGATCCGTCGGCGATCTCCTCGATGATCGACGCCTTGCGCGGCGATCCCGATCTGCAGATGGCGACGCTGCGCACTCCGATTCGAAGCGAAGCGGATTACGCGAATCCCCACGTCGTGAAAGTCGTGGTTGACGGCAATGACGACGCGCTGTATTTCTCGCGCGCGCCAATCCCGCTTCATCGAGAGCGTCCGCCTCAAGGCGGACACTACGCCTATAAACATCTCGGGCTCTACGCTTACCGGCGCGACTTCCTCCTCCGCCTCGCGGCGCTGCCGCAAACCGCGCTCGAGCAGGCGGAGTCGCTCGAGCAGCTGCGTGCGCTGGAGCACGGCCACCGTATTCGCGCGGTGGAAACCGAGCACGATTCGATCGGCGTCGACACACCCGAGGACCTGGAACGCGTGCGAGAAACAGCCGCAAGTACACCATTGTGAGGTGGCATGACCCAACGACCTGATGGACGGCCCGTGAAATACATCTTCGTCACCGGCGGCGTGGTCTCGTCCCTTGGGAAGGGACTGGCGGCGGCCTCAATCGGCCGGCTGCTCGAGGATCACGGCTACACCGTGGCCCTGCAGAAGTTCGACCCCTACATCAACGTGGATCCCGGCACCATGAGCCCGTACCAGCACGGCGAGGTGTACGTCACCGACGACGGGGCGGAAACGGACCTCGATCTAGGCCATTACGAGCGTTTCACCAGCATGGTGGCGACGCGCAACAGCAACTGGACGACCGGGAAGATCTATCTGTCGGTCATTCAGAAGGAGCGGCGCGGCGACTACCTGGGACGCACCGTCCAGGTCATTCCGCACATTACGAACGAGATCAAGGACGCGATCCGCCTGGCCGGCCGCGACGTGGACGTCGTGCTGGTCGAGATCGGCGGCACGGTCGGCGACATCGAGAGCATGCCGTTCCTCGAGGCCATTCGCCAGTTCCGGCTCGACGTCGGGCGCGAGAACACGATCTATATCCACCTGACGCTCGTACCGTTCATCGGCACCGCCGGCGAATTGAAGACGAAGCCGACGCAGCATAGCGTCCGCGACCTCCGGTCGATCGGTATTCAACCGGACATCCTGCTCTGCCGGACGGACCGCTTCCTCGACGCCGACATCAAACGCAAGATCGCCCTCTTCTGCGACGTCAACGAAGAGGCCGTCATCACGGCCAAGGATGTCGACACGATCTACGAAGTGCCGCTGGTGCTGAAGGCCGAGGGGCTCGACCAGATCGTGCTCAAGCAGCTTGGACTGCCGCTGACCCAGGCGCGAACTGACGCATGGGAAGCGCTCGTCGATCGCATCAAGCACCCGACGGACGAGCTCACGATCCACGTCGTCGGCAAGTACACCGGCTACGAGGACTCGTACAAGAGCCTGAACGAAGCGGTCTACCACGGCGGCTTCGCTCACCGGCTCAAGGTGCGTCTGAACTGGGTCGAGGCCGAAGCGCTTGAAAAGGAAAGCGGCTCGACGCTGCTGGAAGGCGCGCACGGCATCCTCGTTCCCGGCGGATTCGGGTCGCGTGGAACGCGGGGAATGATGAAGGCGGCTGAATACTCGCGGCAGCACGGCGTGCCGTTTTTCGGCATCTGCTACGGGTTCCAGTGGGCCACTGTCGAGTACGCGCGAAACGTCTGCGGGCTCGAGGGGGCGGATTCAACCGAGGTGGACGAGAACGCCCCGCACAAGGTCATTTACAAGCTGCGGGATCTTCTCGGGGTCGACGAGCTCGGCGGAACGATGCGGCTGGGCCGCTATGCGTGCGAGCTGGCGCCAGGTTCGCTGGCCGAGCGCGTCTATGGCACCTCGCTGATCCACGAGCGCCATCGCCACCGCTTCGAGTTCAACTGCCTCTATGAAGGGCCGCTCGCCGAGCAGGGCATGCGCGTCTCGGGCCGTTCGCCGGACGGAAAATTCGTCGAGATCGCGGAACTGACCGCGCACCCGTGGTTCCTGGCCGTTCAGTTCCATCCGGAGTTCCAATCAAGGCCGCTGCGGCCGCATCCGCTGTTTGCGAGCTTTGTCGAAGCGGCGCACCGCCATAAGACCGGCGCGCTGACGGATGCAGGAGTGACGGTAGCCAGCCGCTAGAATAAAGCCGTGCACCCGGTCCAGGTCGGAGGCTTCACGGTAGGAGGCGGGCAGCCGCTCGCCTTCATACTCGGTCCCTGCGTCATCGAAAGCGCCGCGCATGCGCTCGACCTGGCGCTCGCCATCCGCGACATTGCCAACCGGTGCTCAGCGCCGGTCGTCTATAAGGCATCGTTCGACAAGGCGAACCGCACATCCGGCGCGTCGTTTCGAGGTCCGGGCCTCGAAACGGGATTGCGCATTCTCGGCGATATCAAGTCCCGTACGGGTCTGCCGGTGCTGACGGACATCCATGAACCCGCGCAGGCCGCCGCCGCGGCCGCCGTCGCCGATGTCATCCAGATTCCCGCGTTTCTCTCGCGTCAGACCGATCTGATCGCCGCCGCCGCACGCACCGGCGCGGTCGTCAATATCAAGAAGGGACAGTTCCTCGCTCCACGGGACGTGCGCCACGTCATCGACAAAGTGGTGGCCTTTGGCAACGAGCGCGTGCTGGTGACGGAGCGCGGTGTGAGTTTCGGCTACAACAACCTTGTTGTGGACGTGCGAGCCTTTCCGATGCTGCGCGAGCTTGGCTACCCGGTCGTCTTCGACGTCACCCATAGCCTGCAGCTGCCAGGGGCGGGCGATGGAGTCACCTCCGGCCTCGCGGAGTACATCGAACCGCTGGCATCCGCGGGAGTGGCCGCCGGCGTCGATGCGATCTTCATGGAAGTGCATGAAGACCCGGCGCGGGCGAAGAGCGACGCCGCCAATGCCCTCCGGCTCGATCACGTCGAACCGCTCCTCCGCAAGCTGCAGCGCATCGACGCGGCGGCCCGGGAGCGAGCGATTCCTGATGCCGCTGCGGTGACGTCAGGAGTTCGCGCATGACCAAGACCGTGGCGCCGGATTTCGCGCTGGCGCGCAAAGTGCTGCAGACGGAAGCCGCGGCGATTCTTGCGCTTGTCGATCGCCTCGACGAGAGCTTCGAGCGCGCCGTTCGTCTGCTGCTCGATTGCCGGGGCCGCGTGATCGTGACCGGCATGGGAAAGTCGGGGATCATCTGCCGGAAGATTGCCGCGACGCTGTCCAGCACGGGAACTCCCGCCTTCTTCCTTCACCCCGCTGAAGCGATCCATGGCGACCTCGGAGTCCTCCAGCCGGAGGACACCATCGTCGCGTTGTCACACAGCGGCGAAACGGACGAGCTGCTGCGGCTGCTGGAGACGATCAAACGGCTTGGCGCGCGTCTGATCGTCATGACCGGCGAACCTCACTCGACGCTGGGCAAGGCCGCAGACGTCACGCTCGACTGCCACGTCTCGAAAGAGGCGTGTCCGATGAACCTCGTGCCCACCGCAAGCACGACGGCGGCGCTCGCCCTCGGCGACGCGCTGGCCATGACACTTCTCGTGACCAAGGGATTCCGCCAGGAGGACTTCGCCAACCTCCATCCTGGCGGAAAGCTCGGCAAGCGGCTGATGCGCGCCGACCAGTTGATGACGGCTCGTGACCAGACCCCCGCGGTGCGCGCCGGCGACGAAATGCGTGAAGTGATCTACGAGATCTCGCGCAAGAAGCTCGGCATGTCGTGCGTGCTGGACGAGGGCGGCCGCCTCGTCGGCATCATCACCGACGGCGACCTGCGGCGGCATATGGCCGACACCTCGGACCTGCTGGCGCGGCGCGCCGAGGACGTGATGACGCGCAATCCAATCACCATCGCGCCGGACACGCTGGCGGTAGAGGTCCTGAACACGCTCGAACGCCACAAAATCACCTCGGTCGTCGTCGTCGGCGATGACCATAAGGTGCTGGGCGTGGTGCACCTGCACGACTTGTGGCGCACGGAGATGATTTAGGTGCGTAAGGCACCGTGAGTCAGTACCTTCCTCTCCTCGCCGCCCTGCTGGCCTTGCTGGTTGGCCTCATCGCGGGCAAGGCGTGGGAGCGGTACAAGCTCCGCGACGGGCGCTGGATCGATCGCCGCCGCCTGCGCGAGACACCGCACTACATGCTCGGCCTCAACTTCCTCACCGAGCATCAGGTCGATCAGGCGATCGAGGAGCTGACCGCCGCCACGAGCACCGACACGGACGCGCTCGAAATCCAGATGATCCTCGGCAACCTGTACAGGCAGAAGGGTCAGGTCGCCCGCGCAATCACCGTGCATCAGGCGCTGCTGCAGCGGACGAATCTCACGCGGCTCGAGCACGCCTACGTGCTGCTCTGCCTCGGTCTCGACTTCAGGCACGGCGGGTTCGTCGATCGCGCGCTCGAGGCTTTTCAGGAGGTCGTCCAGCTCGATCCGGAAAACCGCTACGCGCTCGTCAACCTGCAGAAGCTGCACGAGGACCAGCAGCAATGGTCGGACGCCGAACGCGTGCGCGCCCAGATTGCCAGGATCGACGGCCATCGTCATGCCGAGAATCAGCAGATTCTTGGTTTTCTCCGCAACCAGCTCGGCACCGAGACCGTTCGCGGCGGCGACACCGTGGCCGCTTCGGCCATGTTTCGCGAGGCCATCGACATCGACCCGAAGACGGCCCCGGCCTACCTGAACCTCGGCGACATGCATTTGCAGCGCGGCGACACGGCGGCCGCCATCGCGGCGTGGGAGAAGCTGGTCGAAACGATCCCCGAACGCGCATATCTCGCGTACGAACGGCTCGAGCGGTCGTACAAGGCGTCAGGGTCGCCGCAACGCTTCGTCGCCCTGTGTCAGCAGCTGATTGCACGGAATCCACAGGACTGGCGCGCCCGGCTGGCGCTGTCGCGCCATTACGCCGCCGCCGGCAACGCGCGCGAAGCATTCGATCTGCTCCTGGCGTCGCTGCCGCACAACCCGCATGGACTGGTCGTGCACCAGGAAATCTGGCAGGCGTTGCTGGCGCTCGGATTGAATCCGGATCTCGTGCGGCGCTACGTCACGCTGACGCGAGATGCGGTTTTCTACCTCGACCCGCACGTCTGCACCCACTGCCGCTACCGCAGCACCGAGCTGCTGTGGCAGTGCCCCCAGTGCCACGAATGGAATACATTCGTGGAGGAACGGATTGCGCCGGCGAAGGAAACAACCGTAGCGGAGAGCTGACGTGAAGCGTGTAGGTCTGACGGGCGGCATTGCGACCGGCAAAAGCCATGTTCGTGCGGTGTTCGAAGCGCTCGGGGTGCCGACGATCGACGCCGACCTTCTCGCCCACAAGGCGGTGGCGCCCGGCTCGGCGACATTCGAAGCGGTCAAGACCCGGTTCGGGCCGACTGTCCTCGACCCAGCGGGCGGACTCGATCGCCGGAAGCTCGGCAGCGTCGTCTTCGCGGACCCGCAGGCGCGCAAGGACCTCGAGGCGATCATTCATCCGCAAGTGGTCGAGGCAATCGACCGCTGGTTCGCGTCGCTCGACTCGCAGGCGCACCCGTTTGCGATTGCCGACGTGCCGCTGCTCTACGAAGCCAGCCGGGAGCGGGACTACGACGTCGTGATCGTCACCGCCTGCGAGCTCCCGACACAGATCCGGCGAGTCATGGCGCGGGACAACATCACCGAGGCCGAGGCCCGCCAACGAATCGCGGCTCAATTGCCGATCGAGGAAAAAGTCCGCCGCGCCGACCACGTGATCAGGACCGACGGACTCCTTGCCAGCACGAACGCTCAGGTGCACGAAGTTTACAAACGCCTGTCGTCAGCGTAGGGGCCTGCCTCGCCGACGCGCGCCGCGCGACGGCGGGTAACACGGCGGTAACAAACCGCCGCTAGGCTCGCGTCATGAGGCGGACCATCGTCGCCGCGCTTTTCGTATCTGTCACATCCCTCCACGCACAGTGGCCGGCGCAGGCACCCGCCAATGCTCCACGCACCGCCGACGGCGAGATCGATCTCGACGCAGGGACGCCACGTGCCAGTGATGGAAAACCTGATCTGTCAGGCACCTGGCGCGGTGGAGGCCGCGGTCCGACGGGCTTCAGCTATCCGGGGCGCAACGTCGCCTATACCGCCGGTGTGTACATCGCGCCACTGTTCGTGTTCCGGCGAACGGCGTATGGGGAGGAGCTGTACAACGCGCGTCAGGCGACCCACAGCAAGGACAACCCGCGCGGGCTTTGCCTCCCGATGGGAATCGTGCAGCTCCACACGTCGGCGGGTCTGGCGAAGTACATTCAGACATCCGGTGAGCTCGTCATCCTGTACGAGATGAACGGAGAACGCCGCCAGATCTTCCTCGACGGCCGCCCGCTCCCCACCAACGATCCGCAACCGTTCTGGAACGGCTATTCGGTCGGACGCTGGGAGGGCGACGCACTCGTCGTCGAGACGACGCACTTCCGTGACGGCGGATGGCTGGACATGGCGGGAAACCCGCTGACCGACGCAGGCCGGGTCACCGAGCGGTTCCGCCGGCCGTCCTACGGGCGTATGGAAATCGACATCACGATTGCAGACACGAAAGCGTACGAGGCGCCGTTCACCGTGCGATGGAATCAGCGGATCGCCGAGGATACCAACCTGATCGAGTCGGTCTGCCTCGAGAACAACCGGTTCGCCAGGACGCGGCGTTAACGTCGCGCGACGGAGTCCTGGAATTCGTCGTAGCGGACGCCGATGCGCTGGTGGAAGGCCGTAGCGAAGGCGGCGCCCGCGCCGAGATCCCGCAGCAGCATCAGCACCGCCGACGGTCCGCGCACGGCGAGCATCGCGCTCGCGGCAACCGCACTTTCCGCATAAGCGATCTGCGCCTGCCTGTCGGGCAGATTACTGAAGCCACCATGCAGCTGCGACAGCGGCGGCCGGCTGCGCACCGCGGCAATCACCCGCTCCGCGGCCGCGAGGCCGCCCGGCTCGAGCACGACGGCCAGCCCCTCGTTTACCCACGCCGGCACACCGCGGCCGGCAAGGCTCGCCACGATCGCGTGGACGTATTCGTGGGCGAGCACACGTTCGAGGTCGCCGACCTGATCGAGTGCGCCTTTCACCGGAACACGGATGCGGCCGTCATACACGCCGCTCGCCCACGCCGGCCCGCGTGTGATGTCGCGGAACTGCTGCGACGTGTAGAGGACCACTTCGACGGATTCTGACGGGTAAAAGCTCAGCGCATCGCCAATGCGCAGGTAGGCGGCCTCGAGCATCTCGACCGCGCGCCGCGCGAGCGCCTGATCGACTGGGCCGTCGAACAGAACGCGGAAGTGCACGCCCCGCGTCTCGGCGAATCGGCTCTCGGATTTTGCCTCAGCCGACCACTCGGCGATTTTCTCTCTCAGGCGTGCATCGGCAGGAGCCCTCTTCAACGCCGCCTCGTAGGTGGCCACGGCGTCGCCGATCCGGCCGCTGCGGTACTGCACCTCGCCGAGAAGGAGGGATGCGTCCGTGATCGATGGATCGAGCTGGAGCGCGCGCTGAAACTGGCGCTCGGCTTCGGCGTTCTGTCCAAGCATGAAGGCGCTGAGGCCGACGCCAAACGCGATGTTCGCGTTGCGCGGCGCCAGCTTCGCCGCAGCCGTGAACGAGGCGAGTGCGTCGGCAAAACGCCGCTCGTCCAGCGCCTTCGACCCTGCCTCGGCCAGCTTCACGGCGTCGACGGAAATGGCCTGTGCGCTGACCCCGGGAGGGGTCGCCACCGCGCCGGCGATTAGCAGAAGACCGACGACAAGCCTCACACGATTACCCATCCGGTCACCAACCGCTACACACCCACCCTGGCTCTTGCCGCTGACAGCGTGTTCATCATCAGCATCGTGATGGTGAGTGGTCCCACACCGCCGGGGACGGGGGTCAGCGCCCCCGCCACGTCGGCGACTTCCGGGTGAACATCTCCAACGAGCAGCGCGCCTTTCGACTTGAAGACCCGCTGGCGTGGATGCGATTCCGGATACAGACCGCCCACCACGGCCGCGTCGGTCACGCGATTCACTCCGACGTCGATCACAACGGCGCCGGGCTTCACGAAGTCGCGCTGAATCAGCCCGGCCTTGCCGACCGCGGCAACCAGAATATCGGCCGTACGGCACACGGCCGCGAGATCGGGCGTCCGCGAATGGGCGATGGTGACCGTCGCGTCGCGATGCAGCAGCAGCATCGCCATCGGTTTGCCGACGATGTCGCTTCGGCCGACCACCACCGCATGCCTCCCGGCAATTGGAATCTTCTCGCGATCGAGCAGCTCGATGACACCGCTTGGCGTGCATGCCACCAGTTTGGGACGCTTCTGGACAAGCAGTCCGACGCTCTCCGCGCTGAACCCATCGACGTCCTTCTCGACGGCGATCGTATCGAACACTTTCTGTTCGGCGCCGGCGCCCATCGCCTTCGGCAGCGGCGACTGCACCAGGATGCCATCGTGGGCCGCGCTGGCGTTCAATTTCTGTACGAGGCCAAGTACGTCGTCGAGCGAAGCGGTCGCCGGCATTCGCTCGAGGTCGACGCGAAATCCTGCCTCGGTCCCCGCTTTGACCTTGTGATTGACGTACACGTGCGAGGCGGGGTCATCCCCGACGAGTACGATCGCCAGCCCTGGCGGCCGCCCGTGGCGCGTCGCGAACGCCGCCACCTCCGGCTTGATATCCCGCTGCATGCGATCGGCGAGCGCCTGTCCATCGAGCACCCGTGCGCTCATGCCGCGTCCGTACCCTGGCGCGCGCGCATCCGCCGCACGCCCGACCTGTCCATCATCGCGTCTCCCCTGCTGTCCGCCCCGGAACCGGAGCGATCGACCGAAGGGCCATTCTAAACCGCAGCGTTGACTTTTCAGGCCAGTTACCAGATTCTCCAAGGACATGAGACATCGTTCCGCGCCTCGGATTGTGTGCGCATCGACCACGTGGCTGCTTCTCACCGCCGTCCTGCTGTTCACGGTCGCGTGCGAGCGCAAATCGGGCGGTGCCACCGACACCACCGGCGACATTCTCGTCGGCTTCTATGGTTCTCTGACGGGTGACGGAGCCTCGTTCGGGCAATCATCGCGTGAAGGTGCCGAACTCGCGGTCGACGAACTGAACGCCGCCGGCGGTGTCCTCGGCCGCCAGATTCGGCTTCTCGTCGAAGACGACCAGAGCAAGCCGGAAGAAGCGTCCAATGCGGTGACCAAACTGATCACGCAGGACAAAGTGGTGGCGGTCATCGGCGAGGTGGCGAGCCGCCGCACCCTGGCCGCCGCCCCGATCGCGCAGCGATACCAGATTCCGATGATCACACCTGCCTCGACCAACGAGAAAGTGACCGAGGTCGGAGATTATGTCTTCCGCGTCTGCTTCATCGACCCGTTCCAAGGCGAGGTGCTCGCGAAGTTCGCCTACAACGACTTGAAGGCGCGTAAGGTCGCGATTCTCCGCGATCAGGCGCAGGACTACTCCGTCGGCCTCACGGATTCGGTGGCGCAGCACTTCGCCCGGCTCGGCGGCCAGGTCCTGCCGCCGGTGAGCTACTCGAGCGGCGACGCCGACTTCAAGGCCGCGCTCACGCGCATCCGCAGCGAAAAGCCGGACGTCCTGTTTGCCACTGGCTACTATTCGGAGGCCGCAATCATCACCAGACAGGCGCGCGAGCTCGGCATGAAGATGCCCATCCTCGGCGGCGACGGCTGGGTCGGCGATGCCTTGCAGAACGGCCGCGAAGCGCTCAACAACACGTATATCTCCAACCACTATTCCGGCGACAACCCCGATCCCATCGTCCAGAACTTCGTCACCGCGTACAGGAAACGCTTCACCCGCGAGCCCGACGCCATCGCTGCGCTCGGCTACGACGCGATCAAGGTGCTCGCCGACTCGCTCACCCGCGCCCAGTCCACCGAAGGCCCCAAGCTGCGCGACGCGATTGCGTCGGCTGACGTGCCGGGCGTGACCGGGAAGCTGAAAATGAACGCCAAGCGCAATGTCGACAAGCCTGCGGTGGTGCAGGAAGTGACCTACGCGGGCGGCAAGGTGACGTTCATCTACAAGACGACAATCAATCCCGGCTAGCGTGGACACCGTTCTCCAGCAGCTGATCAACGGGTTGTCGCTCGGCGCGATCTACGCGCTCATCGCGCTCGGCTACACGATGGTCTACGGGGTCCTGCGCCTCATCAACTTTGCGCACGGCGATGTGTACATGCTCGGCGCGTTCGCCGGCTATTTCCTCGCCAACGCCCTCAACCTCGACGCCTCCCCATCCATCGCCGGTGCCATCGTCGTCACGCTCGGGGCGATGGCGATCTGCGGCGTCATCGGCGTGCTCATCGAGCGACTGGCCTACCGGCCGGTACGCCATCATTCGCGGCTGACAGCGCTCATCACGGCGATCGGCGTCTCGCTGCTGCTGGAGTACGGCGGCCAGGTGGTGTTCGGCGCCAATCCACGATTCTTTCCGCAGATGATTCGCGCCGAGGTCTACTCGGTCGGTGGCGTGCAGATTACCAACCAGAATCTCCTCATTATCGTCGTGGCGATCGTCGTGATGTTCGGGCTCGAGTTCATCGTCCATCGGACGCGGATCGGCAAGGCGATGCGTGCGACGTCGTTCAACCTGTCGGTGGCCAAACTCATGGGCATCAACACCGACTATGTGATCGCCTTCACCTTCGCACTCGGCTCGGCGCTCGCAGCGGTGGGCGGAGTGATGGTGGCGCTCGCCATTCCACGAATCGATCCGCTGATGGGACTGATGACCGGCCTCAAGGCGTTCGTCGCCGCAGTGCTCGGCGGCATCGGCAACATTCCGGGCGCCATGATCGGCGGCGTGCTCATCGGTCTCCTCGAGACGTGGCTCGGCGCCACTGCTTACTCCACGTACCGCGATGCCGCGGCATTCGCGGTGCTCATTCTGATCCTCCTCTTCCGGCCGGCCGGCATCATGGGCACGGCAACCGTCGAGAAGGTTTAGGACGGCCGCCCTCGCATGCGGGTGACGACGAAGATCCTCGCGACGGCGGCAACGATCGGTCTCCTCCTCGGCCTGAACTATCTCTTCGAGCACGGATTCGGCGACTTTCGCATCAACGCCTACTACGCGCGCATCCTCAACCTGATCGGGATCAACATCACGCTCGCCGTCAGCCTCAACCTGATCAACGGGCTCGCCGGTCAGTTCTCCATCGGGCACGCCGGCTTCATGGCGGTTGGCGGTTACAGCGCGACGTTCGTCACCGTCTATTACGGCAGTGCGATCGCCGGCCTGTTCGGATCATCGCTAAACGATGCGGTCGGGGCGGCCGTGGTGATGACGATCAGTCTGCTGACCGGCGCGGCGGCAGCGGCCGTGGCCGGTCTGGCGGTCGGGATCCCGTCGCTGCGCCTGCGTGGCGACTACCTCGCCATCGTCACGCTCGGGTTCTCCGAGATCATCCGCGTCATCATTCTGAATATTCCCGCGGTCGGCGGCGCTACCGGATTTACCGCCGCCATCCCGATCACGAACTTCTTCTGGATCTTTGCGGTGGCGATCCTGACCATCGTCATCGTCCGCAATATCGCGGCGTCGACGTTCGGCCGCGTGCTGGCGACGATCCGCGGCGACGAAGTCGCTGCCGAGGCGATGGGCATCAGCACGACGCGCTACAAAGTACTGGCGTTCGTCATCAGTGCGGCGCTGGCCGGGGTCGCCGGTGGCCTCTCGGGACAACTGTTCGCGAATCCCCTGAATCCCCAGAACCTGAACTTCGTCCGGTCGATCGAAATCATCGTGATGATCGTCATCGGCGGCATCGGCTCGATCAGCGGGGCCGTCTTCGGCGCCACGACGCTGACTATCCTGCCGGAGGCCCTTCGCCGGCTGGACCAGCAGTTTCCCGGGCTCCGTATGGTGACCTACGCCCTGCTGCTCATTCTCATGATGATCTTCCGGCCGCAGGGGTTGTTCGGACGGCGCGAGTTCGGCTGGGCCTGGCTGCGGCGGCGCGGCCCGGCCGCCCCGGCGGCGGCGATCAAGTGATGGCGGATACCGTGCTTGAGACTCGCGCGGTCACCAAACGGTTCGGCGGCTTGACTGCCGTCAAGACGCTCACCATGCAGGTGGAACGCGGCGCGTTGTACGGACTGATCGGTCCTAACGGCGCCGGAAAGACGACGGTCTTCAACCTGCTGACCGGTGTCTACGACCCGACCGACGGTGAAATGCTCTTCCAGGGGGCGCGCATCGAGGGCCGCAAGCCGCACGAGATCACGCGCCTCGGCATCGCGCGTACGTTCCAGAACATCCGCCTGTTTCCCGACCTGAGCGTGCTCGAGAACGTGATGGCCGCGCGTCACCTCCGCAGCCGGCAGACATTTGCCGACGCCGTCCTTGGCACACCGCGTCATCACGCGGAGGAACAGGAGATCCGGGCCCGATCGATGGCGCTGCTCGAGCTCTTCGATCTCCAGCGCCTTGCCGACGAGGCGGCCATCGGCCTCCCTTACGGCAGTCAGCGCCGGCTGGAGATCGCCCGCGCGCTGGCAACCGACCCGCAGCTGCTGCTCCTCGACGAGCCGGCGGCCGGCATGAATCCGCAGGAGGCGCGCGACCTGATGCGGGTGATCCGGCGGCTGCGGGACGAGTTCGCGCTGACGATCCTCCTCGTCGAGCACAATATGAAGGTGGTCATGGGGGTCTGCGAGACGGTCCACGTCATCGACTACGGCGAGACGATCGCCATCGGGCCGCCGGCGGAGATTCAGAAGAACCCCAAGGTGATCGAAGCGTACCTGGGCGGCGCCTGAGGGGCGGACGATCGATGCTGACGCTCGAGAACGTCAACGTCTATTACGGCGGAATCCACGCCCTCCGCGACGTGTCGCTGCGCGTCGAGGCGGGCGAGGTCGTCACCCTGATCGGCGCCAACGGCGCCGGCAAGTCCACCACGCTGCGCGCAATCACCGGCCTGCTCACGCCACGCGGCGGCCGCATCCGCTTCGAGGGCGCCGACATCACCGGCCTCCCCGCTCACCACCTCGTGGGGCGCGGCATCTCGATGGCGCCGGAAGGCCGCGGCATCTTCGCCAATCTGACCGTGCTCGAGAATCTCGAAATGGGCGCGTATCGGGTCCGCAACCAGGCACAGGTCCGCAGCGACATCGAGCGCGGCTTCAGCCTGTTTCCGCGACTGCGCGAGCGTGTAAAGCAGCGGTCGGGCACCCTGTCCGGCGGGGAGCAGCAGATGCTGGCGATCGCACGGGCATTGATGTCGCGGCCGAAGCTGCTGCTGCTCGACGAACCGTCCCTCGGCCTCGCCCCGATCGTGTGCCACACGATCTTCGCGACGATCGACGAGATCAAGGCCGCCGGGACGACCGTCCTGCTCGTCGAGCAGAACGCAAACGCGGCGCTCAAGCATTCGGATCGGGGCTACGTGCTCGAGACCGGCGCGGTAACGCTCGAAGGCACCGCCGCCTCCATCGCCGGGGATCCGAGGATCCGCGAGGCCTATCTTGGTGAATAGGGCCTGCGGAGGCTTCGGAGGCAACGGTCTCACAGGAGCAACGGAGCAACGAAGACGAACGGAGGGCCGTTCAATTGGTCGGCGCGCATAGCGCGCCGACAGCAGCGATGTACGAGGCGCACATACAAGCCACTGATGGCGCCTGGGCGGTTTGTATGTGCGCCCTCGCACATCGCTGCAGGCCGCCTTCGGCGGCCAATCGAACGGCCGTACCTCTCCTTGTGGCCTTCGTGATCTTTGAGGCCTTCGTGGTTAAAAGCCCAAACAAATTCCTCCGTTCGTCTCCGTTCCTCCGTTGCTCCTGTGAAACCGGTTCCTCCGTCCCCTCCGTTCACTCCAGAGTCCGCAGGAAAGCCTTTACCCTCTCAACGGGATCCCCAACGAGCAGATCGGAGATGACAGCGACGGCGGACGCGCCTGCGTCGATCGCTGTACGCGCATTCCCGAGTGTGACGCCGCCGATGGCAACAACCGGAATCGATCGCGCCAGGCCCGCGGCCGCGGAAACGAGGTCCAGCCCGACCGCGCTGTAGCCGGTATCTTTCGTGGCCGTTCCAAACACAGGCCCAACGGCGACATAGGAGATCGGCTCCCGCAGCGCGTCTTCCACCTGGGCGACGGTGTGCGTAGAAATGCCGACAATCGCCGCCGGCCCGAGCTGCTCGCGCGCAACCGCGGGAGGAAGATCGTCCTGGCCAACGTGGACGCCGCCCGCACCCGAGAGGCGTGCCACATCGACACGATCGTTCACGATGATCTGTGCCTCGTAGTCGTTGGCCAGCGCGACAAGGGCGTCGCTCAGGTCGAGAAAGGCGCCCGACGGCAGTTCTTTGGCGCGCAGCTGGATCAGTCGCGCTCCCCCATCGAGAAATGCCCGGGTCAGAACCAGCGGTTGCCAGCCTGCGTTCGACGCGACCCGGATGTCGACGATAGCGTGAAGACCGGAAAGGTTCGACGTCATCTTTCATCGGTACAATAGCCGCAACCATCATGCGCAGGCTGTGTCTGTTCCTCATCGTGGCACTCACTCCGATCCTCGGCCTGGCGCAGGCTCCCGCACGACAGACGCCGCAGGAGCCGGTTGCCACCTTCCGCGCTGGCGTCCGCGCGATTCAAGTGGATGCCGTGGTCACCGACGAGCAAGGCAATCCGGTTCGCGGCCTGACGATCGAAGACTTCGAGATCACCGAGCGCGGCCAGCCACAACCGATCACGACGTTCGAAGCGGTCGACCTCCCCATTGAACGGCAGTTGCCGGACCTGGCGGATGCTGATGTGGTCACCAACGAGGGCGACGGCCGCATTTACCTGATCGTGATCGATTCCATCACTCCCGCTCTGGCCATGCTGGCCAAGCGCGAGTTGCGGAAGTTCTTCGACGAGCATTTCGGGCCCAGCGACACCGCGGCAATCATGTTTCTCGACAAGGCCCATTCGAGCGCCGGCCAGGACTTCACCTCGAATCGTCGTCTGTTAGTCAAAGGCATCGATAGTGTCGTGGGCGCGCCAGACGAGCGCGTCTTTGCGGGTTCGGCCTCGCCGTTTACTCCAGCCAGCGGCGCGAGTGGGTTCCTGGCCCGCAGTCGCATGAGCCGGCTGAAGGACCTCACCGAGTTCCTGATCAAGATTCCTGGCCGCCGGAAGGCTCTGGTCCTCGTCACCGAAGCGATCGGCTTCGATGCCATCGACTTCAAGGACTACTCCGGCACGACGCTGAGCCCGGCCGCACATGACGCCCATGCCGCGATGACGGCGGCGACGCGCGGGAACATCGCGATCTATCCGATTCATCCCGGCGGGCTGGAGGTTGAAGGCCCCGACGCGACCGCCGAATCGCTCCCTTCGATCGAAGCCCAGCAGGCGCGCGCGGGTGAGCAACTCGCGCCCAGGATGGAGCTGCGATCGATTGCCGCCGCTACCGGCGGTTTCGCTCTCCTGAACTCGAATAGCTTCGGCACCGCGTTCACCCGCCTCGTGCAGGAAAACAGCGTCTACTACATGCTCGGGTTCAATTCATCGCAGGACCGGGACGATGGGCGGTTCGTTCCGGTGCAGGTCCGCGTCAAGCGCCCCGGGGCCAAGGTCCTTGCCAAGGACGGATACATCGCGCCCTTCAAGGGACGCGATAACGTCACCTCGCCGGAACGCACTCCTGGCGTTGGAGCTGCGCTCGCGAGCCCGGTCTCTGTCAGCGGTGTCACCCTGCGTGCCTTCGCCGCACCATTCAAAGGGCGTGGCAAAACAGCCTCCGTTGCGGTCGCCCTCGAAATGGATCCGCAGGGCCTGGGACTCATCGAACAGCAGGACGGTGGCCTGCGAGGGGCGATTGACCTGCGTCTTGTCCCGATTGACGTCCGCGCGAAGGTGCTGCCGCAGATCCGCCAGTTGGGGAACATCACCGTACCGGCTGACGCACGCGCCGCCGTCGAGCGGGACGGACTCCGTGTCCTCACCAAGACCGACCTTCAACCCGGGCGCTACCAGCTGCGCATCGCCGTCGGTACCGCGCAGCGCGGCGGGAGCGTGATCTACGACCTCGACGTCCCCGACTTCAGCAAGAAGGAACTGTCGATGAGCGGCGTCGCGCTGCGTGGTCCGAATGATCCGGAAGGCGTCTTCCTGCCTGCCGGCGATCCGCTGCAGGTGCTCGCCATCCGCGCGCCGACAACGGTCCGGTTGTTCCGTGACGGCGACCGCGTGAGCGTGTTTGCGGAAGTCTACGACCCGACCGGCGGCCGGCCGCACACCGTTGGGGTGCGCGCCGCGCTTCGCAACGACGCCGGCGAGGTGACGATGATTTCGTCGGTATCCCGTTCGTCTGACGAGTTGAAGAAGAGCGGCGACATGCTGCGCTTCGAAGCGCCGCTGCCGCTCGCGAAGCTGCCCGCGGGCCGTTACGTGGTGTCGGTCGAGGCGTCGTCCAGCACCGGCGGCGACGCGGTGTCCCGCAGCGTGCCGTTCCGCGTTCGCTAAGCCGTCTCCGCCAGTTTGTTCTGCTTCGGCGCCGGCATGAACCGCTCCATGAAGCCGGTGCCGAGCCGGCCGGCCTGAAAATCAGGGTCGTTCATGATCTTCATGTGCAGCGGCACGGACGTGCTGATGCCTTCGATGACGGTCATCTCCAGCGTGCGCCGCATGCGGGCGATGGCTTCCTGGCGATCGCGGCCGTGCACGATGATCTTCGCAATCATCGAGTCGTAGTACGGCGACACGGTGCACTCCGAGTGCGCGAAGGTGTCGATGCGGACGCCGGGGCCGCCGGGCACGCTCCAGGCGTGGATCAACCCGGGTGATGGCGCGAAGGTCACCGGATCTTCGGCGTTGATGCGGCACTCGATGGAGTGGCCGGTAAACGTGATGTCGCTCTGCCGGAACGACAGGCGCTCGCCCGCGGCGATCCGGATCTGCTCCTTGACGATGTCGATGCCGGTCACCATTTCGGTCACCGGATGCTCGACCTGAAGACGCGTATTCGTCTCCATGTAATAGAACTTCCCCTCGCCGTCCATCAGGAACTCGAAGGTTCCCGCGTTCGTGTATTGCACCGCTTTCGCGGCATCCACGACGAGGCTGCCCATCTTGCGGCGGACCTTCTCGCTCAGCACCGGCGACGGCGATTCCTCGAGCAGCTTCTGATGCCGCCGCTGAATCGAGCATTCCCGTTCGCCGAGGTGGACGAGATTGCCGTGATGGTCGCCGATGATCTGAAACTCGATATGGCGGGGGTTGTCCAGGTACTTCTCGATATACACATCGCCGTTGCCGAACGCGGCCTCGGCTTCGCGCGTCGCCATCCGCAGCAGCTGCGGCAGTTCGTCGGGCTCGCGCACGACGCGCATCCCGCGGCCGCCGCCACCGGCGACGGCCTTGATAATCACCGGGTAGCCAATCTCACGGGCCACCTTCAGCGCCCGCTCCTCGTTTTCGACCGGGCCGTCGCTGCCAGGGAGCATCGGCACGCCGGCCTTCTTCATCGCCTTGCGCGCACGAGCCTTGTCGCCGAGCAGCTTGATCACGCTCGGATCGGGGCCGATGAACCGGATGTGGCAGGCCTGGCAGACCTCCGCCAGGTAGGCGCTTTCCGACAGGAAGCCGTAGCCCGGGTGGATGGCATCGGCGCCGGTAATCTCCGCCGCGCTGATGATCGCCGGCACGTTCAGGTAGCTGTCGGCGCTGCGCGGAGGACCGATGCAGACGTCTTCGTCGGCAAACCGGACGTGGAGCGAGTTCTCGTCCGCCTCCGAGTACACAGCCACGGTTTTGATACCGAGCTCGCGGCACGCATGAATCACGCGCAGCGCGATTTC
>Ga0247825_10000045_pt1 | contig 66675 bp, 52 predicted proteins | sample 13C_Vanillin_Day_FD_194413 | JGI IMG/M metagenome (GOLD analysis project Ga0247825, IMG submission 194413) | Soil microbial communities from agricultural site in Penn Yan, New York, United States - 13C_Vanillin_Day48 | ecosystem: Environmental > Terrestrial > Soil > Agricultural land | place...
CCCCGCCACGGTCGAGACCCACCGCGCGCACATCCTTCAGAAACTGGACGTGCACAACACGGCGGAGCTCGTGCTCTACGCCGTGCGGCGTGGGACCGTGTCCTGACGGCCCACGTCACCGGCGCGTCATTCCGTCAATCGTCCATCCAAGCTCCGGCCCGCGACGGGCCGGAGCTCTAAGACCGTAGATTTCAGAAATCCACCTGGACGTTCAGCTTGGCGTACCGCGCCGGCTGAATGCCGGTCGGCCTGAGCCATGAACCTTGAGGCACGAAGCCCTGGTTGTAGCTCGTGACGACGTCGGTGTTGGTCAGGTTGTAGATGTCGACGCCGACCTGCGTCCGCGTCCGGCCGGACCGCAAGATCTTCGACACGCGAAAATCGACGTTCGTCCGTCGATCGGCGTACAACGTACCGGGTTGAATCAGGTTCACCGTGACGTTGGAGCCTTCCGACAGACTCCGTCCAAGGTACGGCCGGACGTAGGCGTTGGTGGCGACGAAGTTCGCCGCGAGCTGCGGACCCGGGTCGCTCGACCACGTGCCGCTCAGTTGCACCTCGATGCGCGGAATCATGTAGCTCGCGAGTCCGCGGATCGAGGTCTGGAACGGTTGCTCAACCCGGCAGTACGGATCGAGCAGCCCTGGATCGTCGTCGCCCGGCGCGTACGTTTCAGGAAGGATCGCTCGGATGGAGCAGGTGTCCTGAATACCACGGCCAGTGCTGGTGCCGCCCTGCAGCGTCAGGCCATTTCGCAGCCGCGCCACGAGGTTGAAGTCGACGCCATGCCAGTACTCGATCTGCTCAGCGAAGTTGCTCGCGTGCTGGGCGTACTCGTCGATTGCACCGACTCTTTCCGGGACGATGTCGTAGATCGGGCCGACGGAGTACCCGCCGCCGCCGGGCAGACGCGAATCGAGGGGCGCCGGGATTGTAAACGGTGTGTACTCGGACGAGGCAACCGCGCGGTTGTCAACCGTGTAATGGTTGCCGAACCAACGGCGGTTGTAGCCGACGTTCACGGCCACACGCGGCGCGATCTCCTGTTGCACCGACGCACCGAGCTGCCAGTTGTACTGCCGGTTGCCCCAGCCGCTGATGAAGTTGGGGTCGTAAGATCGGGTGAAGACCTCCTTGCCGAAGGTCTCGCTCGCGGCGGGCCCGCACTCGCCGTTCTGGTCGACGTTGGCGAGATCGCAGTCCCAGTAGAAATCGCGGTCGGCGTCGGTCCACTGACGTGTGGTGCTGACGGTCGTCCGGATGAGCGGGTTGAGGTCGAGGTCGCTGTTGTTCGCGGTGAACGCCAGCATGTACTTCCCGAGGCTGAACTTGACGGCCGTCTTGCCGGTGCCGAACACATCGTAGGCGGCGCCCATGCGCGGCGTGATGTCGTGCCAGTTCACGCCTTCGGTTTCGCGGGCGTCGTAGTGAACTTGCGTCGGCATCAGGATGTAGCCCGGCCCGCCGACCGACGACTCCGGATACGTCGTCAGGACGTAGTCGTACCGAAGCCCGCCCTGCAGCGTGACTTTCCCGCTCGTCCACTGATCCTGTGCGTAGAGCGATGTCGGGAGCAGGTTGCGCACGTACTTGACGTTGCCCGGGTACGCGGCCGTCTGCGTGAGCTGGTTGATGTTCCCGTTGCGCGCGCGCGAGGTGAAGACCTCACGGTTGTACGTGTACGTCTGGCTCGGATTCTGGAAACCGCCCTGGTACCCGAACTTCATGCTGTGCGCGCCCGTCACGTAGGACATCGAAGCCCTCAGCCCCGCGATGTTCCCGATCAAGTGATGCTGGAAGCCGCCCCCGGTACCCGACGTGAGACGCGAGGCGAGGTTCGGGATTTCGCCCGCCTGCTCGACCAGCCGAACCATGTCGGGATGATGGGAGCCGTCGATGCGCGGCGCGTTGTTGCGATAGCGCGCCTGATACGTTCCCCAGCCCGCTTCGAACAGCATGCGGCTGGTAAACGGCGAGCTCCACGTGGCCTGCTGGATGTGCGAGGGGTGGTAGAGGTTCAACCCGGTCGCTTCCGGCGTTTGCGTCGCCGTGCCGCCTCCTTCGCGGTTCTGCGTGTTGTACTGCTCCGACCAATAGAGATTGATCTTGTTGCGCGGCGTGGCCTGCCACGTCAGGCGTCCGATTCCCGTCCGGTTCTTCGGGTCGGTGAACGCCTGGCGGTCGCGATCGAAGTCGACGACCCACGAGTTCGGGTTGCCGGCGTTCTTGTTGAACCACATGCCAGGCACCGTGCTGCTGGCGCCGGTTTCGCGGTACGTCAGGTAGAACCACAACCTGTCGCGGACGATGCGTCCGCCGCCCATGGGGTTGATCTCCCAGAGGTGCTTCAGTTCGGACGGTGCGCGCAGACCCTGCGCCTGGAGCTCCTCAGTGTAGTTGCTGCCCTGCCACGAGCCGTGCGCGCCCGACGCGACAAACTGACCGCTGAACGTGTTGCTGCCTTCCCGCGGGATCACGTTCAGGACGACGCCGGCAGTCTCGGCTTCGCCAAGCCCGCCTGACGTGCTCAACACGACTTCCTGCGAGCCAGCGATGTTGACGTGCTGACCGCCGCCCGTACCGGCACCCGCCCAGCCGGTGTTCAGCCCGTCGTTCTGCGTCCGGGAGTCGGCGCTCCGGCCGCCATACATGGCGCCGGCGCTGCCGGTGACACCGCCCGAGATACCGCCCGAATCGGTGTCCGTGCTCATTCCGGGAATCAGCGCCTGGATGCCGCTGGCGTTCCGGGAGCTCGGAATCGCCGAGACAATGTCTTTGCTCACCGTCTGCTGCACGCGCGCGCTCTGCACGTCCACGATCGGCGTCTCACCCGTGACGGTGATCGTCTCCTCGAGGGCGCCGACCCTCAGATCCACATTGACCGTCGCGACGAACGTGCCGCTCAACTCGATGCCTTCACGACGCACCGTGCTGAAACCCGGCAATGTGAACGCCACGCTGTAGGTACCGGGACGCAGGTCAACGATCCGGTACTGACCTGTATCGTCGCTCACGACGGACCGGACTTTCTCAATCAGGACCGGGCTCGTCGCTTCCACCGTGACACCGGGGAGCACGCCGCCCGAGGTGTCGCGAACCACCCCTGTGATGGCGGCCTGCGCAAAGACCACGGAAGGCCAGAGCATCAGCATCCCTAGCATTGTCAGTGCTCGCTTCGCCACGAAGTTCATTCGAATCCTCCTTGCGCGCCCGCAGACGTTCGGTCCCACCTGGGCCGCCACGGTGGACGATAGCGGTCGACCCCACGGGCACCTATCCTTGCGCGGCTGTATTTCTGGCCCTGAAATGGCCGAAGGGTCTCAGGGGTTCAAGGCGTTGGAGAATCGACTTGGAGGGCTATATCGCGGGCCGCCGCTCGGGAGACCCACAGCGCGGGAAGCCGAGACTGTGCCGGGTCTGGTGACAGCAATCAACGATTACCACAGCGTGCATGGGTAGCGACGGCCCGACGACGACGATAACAAGTGGAAAACGAAAACCGAATCCCGTCCACACAGTATTTCTCTTTCGGACGGTCACCAAACGCAATGAGGGAGACCCAATCTTAGGTACGTAAGGCGAGAAGTGGGACCGTCGTCATGTGGGCTGTGTCTGCGACTAACATCAGCCTGAAGAATACTCACCGCAAGAGGCATCCCGGGTGAGGAGGAGCGACGATCCCACCAGCGGACGATAGTCGAGGATCCCTGACCCCTACTATCCGGTCAACTAAGTATTGTTCTTGGGGAAGAACCTGATGGCGGCTCGGCCCGCCCCCCGAGCCGCGGCAGCGGCATCGACGCCGCCACCGCGCCAGGAGGTTCAGAACGCGATGGCCACGCCGACGCTTGCTCTCCAGAACTCCAGCTTCTCGTCGGTCAGACTGAAGAGATTCAGATCCTGCACGGTGCGAAACAGGCGGAGATCGCCCCGAATGCCGGGTTGGGGCTAGCTGGCCGTCGGGGCCTGCCGTCCCACTCTCAGATTCAGCATCTCGACGAACACGGAAAAGGCCATCGCGAAATAGATGTACCCCTTTGGAATGTGCTGGTCGAGTCCCTCGGCTACGAGCGAGAGCCCGATCATCAGCAGGAACGCGAGCGCGAGCATCTTGACCGTCGGATGACGGTGCACGAAATCGCCGACGACCCCAGCAAACACCATCATGAAGGCGACGGCCACGACGACCGCGGCCACCATCACCGCAACCTCGTCAGCCATGCCGATCGCGGTAATGACGGAATCGAGTGAGAACACGAGGTCCAGAATCAGGATCTGCAGAATGACGCTTGCGAACGACGTCGCGACGGCGGCCGAGTGATGCTCCTCGCCACCTTCGACCTTGAGATGAATCTCATGCGTGCTCTTGGCCAGAAGAAAGAGTCCGCCAACGATCAGGATCACGTCGCGGCCCGAAATTTCCTGTCCTAGCAGGGCAAACCATGGCGTCGTCAACCGCATGACCCATGCTAACGAGAACAACAAGGCGATCCGGGACAACATCGCCGCCGCCAGCCCAACGGTTCGGGCGCGGGCCTGCTCAGCCCGGGGGAGTTTCCCGGCTAGAATTGAGATGAAGATGATGTTGTCGATTCCAAGAACGATTTCAAGAGCAGTCAAGGTGACGAGAGCGATCCAGATCTCTGGGTCCGTTATCCAGGTCATGCGCAGGCTCCACGCGAAGTATGGCAGAAGCGCAGTCGGGGCACGTGCATGCGCGCGGTGAGAACGGTCGTGACCGCGGTATTCGGTTTCACCGTGATAGCGATCGGCGCGGCGCTGCTGGTTCTGCCGGGCCCTGGACTGGTGGTCATCGCCTTGGGCCTGTTCATTCTTTCCGCGGAATTCGTATGGGCCAAACGCCTGCTGGATCGCATGAAGAATGAGGCGCAGAAGGTGCGTGACCGGTTCGGGCCGAGCTCACCATGAAAATTTTGCAACCCGTGCCGCATTCCTGCACGCTCCCCATCCGGATCCTTCACCGCCAAGATTGGTCGCTGCGCCAGAACCCGTTGCAAGCCTAGTACTTACAGCTGGCCAAACGCGTCGGTTCGCTGGCACCGGCGTTGCGACTCCGCCCGGTGGAGGTATCTGCATGCGCTTGGCGAAAATCGTGATCGCGACTGCTCTGGCTCTCAGCCTCACCGTGGCGGCACACGCCGCGCCGGGAGGGCCCAAAGCACCGAAGGTGACGAAGACGACGGGGGCGTCACAAGCGCCCAAGGCTTCAGGCCCTTCGAAGGCGCCGAAGCCGGCGAAAGCCACGACCGTTGCGACAAAGCCGACGAAGCCCGCCACGCAAGACGCGCACGCGACCAAGCATTCGACCGTAACAGCGTCAACCCCCACGGCGCCTACCGGTCCGATCGACTTCACCGCGGGCAAGGTGGGAGAACGGCTGACACGCAATACGGCGCTGCGCTCCAAGCTCGAAACACAACTGAAAGCGCTCGGCTATGAGGGAACCGTTTATCAGGCCGCCTACGGCTTCAAGAACCAGGGTCAGCTCGTGGCGGCAATCAATAACGCACAGAATCAGAACATCTCTTTCGAACAGCTCAAGACTCTGATGACGGGGCTGTCGGTCGATTCGACCGGCACCGTTTTGAAGGCAAACCTGAACCCCGACGGAACGGTCACGATGGTGCCGATTGAGGGGGCGACGAACCCTGCGCCGACTCAAAGCCTGGGCCAGGCCAAGAAGACGATCGCGACGACCACCGGAACCGACACCGTCACGGCGACGGCAAGCAATTGATCGCACCTCGCTTTGTCGCGGTGGCGGTGAGCGCCTGTTTGGCGCTCGCCGTCGCCGATCCGTCGTTTGCCCAGGGAAAGGGCGGAGGCAAAAAGCCACCGAAATCGGCCGCCCCTTCGCCGAGCACCAGCGCACTCTCCAGCCCGATCAACGCCGCACCCGCGGTGCAGACCGGTGGGGAGGCGTCGCTGGGGGCCGCGTCCCCGTTTGCCTGGCTCGACGACGCGAGCCTCATCGATTCGGGCAGCGTGTGGATCGGCGTGTCGATGCTGCAGTGGTACGGCGGCGGTCTCACAGAAACGATGGTTCCGGTCATCGACGCTGCCGTGGGCCTCACTCCGCGTGTTCAACTGGGGGTAAGCATTCCGAGGGTCCCCGGCGGAGTCGGCACGACGTTCTTCAGCGGCAAGGTCGGCCTTCTGACCGACAACGCCCACAACGTCCAGGTGGCGGTCACCCCAACGCTCGAAGTTGCTGGCGGGGCCGTCCTCAATTCCCTCCCTGCGGGGCAAAGTCGCACACAGTGGGGATTGCCGGTCAGCGTTCACGCCGATCGGGAAAATCTCCGGGTCTACGGCAGCTCGGGCTACTTTTCGCCGGGCATCTGGTATGCGGGCGCCGGAATCGCGAGAGCGGTCGGCGATCGCGTCGGTGTATCCGGCTCCTTCAGTCGGGCGTGGACGACGTCGTCAGGGTCAGACCTGAGCGTTGCCTCCGCTCCGCTCCGCAACGAGCTCTCAGGGGGCGCGTCTTATGGCCTCCGGCCCAACATCGCTGTTTTCGGGTCGATCGGGCGAACGATAGGCACCTCGATTGAGGATGGGGCCGGCACGACACTCAGCTTCGGGGTGTCGGTCAGCGCTGCACCGAAGCTGCCAACAAATTGAGCGGGCCGCGTTACGCGACATCCTCACCGTTCCCGTTGCGGCGCGCGGCGTTGATCGTCAGAACCAGCCGTTCAAAAGGACACGGCTTCATCAGCACGGCAATCGCCCCTGCCTGACGGGCTCGCGCCGGCACGTCCATATCGTCGAGCGAGGTCAGCATGACGATGGGAATGCCGGCAGTCGTCGAGTCCGCTTTGAGACGCTCGCACGTCTCCCAGCCGTCCATGCCCGGCATCATGACGTCAAGGAGAATCACATCGGGCGGGTCGGCACAGGCGAGCGAGAGCGCATGCTCACCGCGAGCGGCCGTCATCACCGTGGCCGTCGACCGCAGCATCGCCGCATACAGACCGCGGTGCTCATCGGAATCGTCCACGAGGAGCACTCTCGGCCTGCCGTGCACTCGGTCGCCTGCCCCATCCGGCGGCACGGCAGCCGCCAGTTCGGAATCCGAACCGGAGACCAAACTCCGAAAATCGGGAAAGTCCCCACATTGCTCGCACTCGAACACGCTGTGCCCGTACCAGCGGTTCGGGACATACCGCAGGGGTCGTCCGCAGTAGGGGCAGGCCGGTCCTTGAACTGACGATTTGATCATTCGGCTTTCACCTCGTCAGCGGGATTCCCGGCCCGTGTCGCGCGAGACCTCGCGGACCAGCTCGCCAACTTCCTTCGGGGTCCAGGCCCAGGACACATCGGCCTGAGAAATGATCCCGACGCAAGAATCGTGGCCATCCACGACGGGGACACGCCTGATCTGGTGCTTTTCCATCGTGGCCACCACTTCATCGAGAGTCGCATCGTCCCGCACCGTCACGACGGGGCCCGACATACAGGTCTCCGCTGTGTACGCCACGGGGTTTTTCCCTTCGGCGACGACACGGCACACGATGTCGCGATCGGTCACGACTCCGACGATCTGATCAGCCGCATCGATAACCGGTATCTCACCGCAGTCGTTCCGCGCCATGAGCTTGGCGACGTCGTCCAGCGTGGTCGCCGGCGTGCAGCACGCTGGGTCCGGGGTCATGACATCTCGAGCTAGTTTTGCCATCGTCTTCCTCCGTCCAGCAGTTGCGCTAGCAACGAGCTTACCAATCCGCTGTGTACCATTCTTGAGCTTCGTCGTGTCGTCAGGTGAGCCACGAGACAGTTGCCTCGGTGAGCTGATTCGATGCACGAACATGACGTTTTTCGGAACGTGCGCACGGGCTTTCGCATCTGGAAGGCGGGTTTTCGTATCTGGAAACGATCACCTCGCGCCATACGTCTCGACCGTAGACGCGGCGCCTCGAATCGCAACCAAGGGGCTGGTGGGGTAACCTACGACCACTATGCGCACACAGCTGGCTTGGGCCTTCGTGGCCGTGGGACTTGCGGGTCTGGCCTCCGGCGAGCTGCGGTTGGCCGCGCAGGCGTCAGCCGGAGACGGTCAGGCGTTCATCACGGAAGTCGAACAGCTTAGACGGGACAACCCGAAGCTGTACCAGGCGGTTCGGGAGGGTTTCACGCTGTTCACCGAAATGCTGCTTGGCAGGCTCGGATACGACATCGGACCGTTCGATGGCATTTTGGATGGCCGAACCCGGGAGGCAATCCGACGCTATCAACGCGATCGCCATCTTCCGGAGAACGGCGATCCGTTCACCTTCGAAACAGTTCAGGCCGTGCGCGCAGACGATGAGCTGCTGCAGTCGGCGCCGATCGGTCTGCAGCCCAAGACCATCATCACCGATCGGTGGGATCGAGGTTTCGTGTCAGCCGACGGAACGTGGACGGCCGTCAGCGGGGACCTGGCCTCGCCCGAGCAGACCTCGAATATCACCTGTGAGCGGGCACAAGCCATCTGCCGGGAGGCGCGGGCAACGATTTCGGGACGGGGCTCGGCCCGGCTCCTGACCGTCGATCTCTACACTTTCGAGATCGAGCTCTGGAACGAACGGGAGATCGTCACCAAACCGCTGCAGTTCGGCTGCGCCGCGACTGTCCATCAGTGGAGCCGGAACCCGACATCGGTCACCTCTGTTCAGCGCACGAACTCAGACGCCGGCAGCTGCCGTGAAGTGCAGCGGCTCGAGAACAACCTCGTGCTCGACGACGGGAATGGCGTCTCGCAACGTCTGGCGGAGAAACAGCAAGAGGCGTGGCGGCGTATCGTGCAGATTTCACCCGCGACGATCAGACGGCTGACGGAACCGGAAACGAAATAGAGGCTATCGTTTTCTGGCGAGTCTCGCCAGGACGGCGAGCTCTTTGAGGTATTCGCGGATCGGTCGCGCAGGCGTTCCCCAGAACACGATACCCTTTCCGCGAATCACCTTATGGCTCGGCACGCCGCACTGTGCGCCGAGGATTGCGCCCTCCTCCACCCGAACATGGTCGGCAATCCCGACCTGACCGGCGATGACGACATCGTGCTGGATCGTGGAGCTGCCGGCGATTCCCGTCTGCGCGGCAATGACGACGTCGCGGCCGATGGTGACGTTGTGGCCGACGTGGACGAGGTTGTCCAGCTTTGCTCCAGCCTCGATGACGGTGGCATCGAGCGCACCCCGGTCGACCGTGGTGTTGGCGCCGATTTCCACGCCGTCTCCGATCTCGAGACGACCGACCTGTGGAAACTTGTGGTACTGCCCGGTCTGTTCGTCGCGGACGAAACCAAACCCGTCGCTGCCGAGGACGGCGCCTGCATGGACCAGCACCCGATGACCGATCGTGGTCTTCGGATACACCGTGACCCGCGCGATGAGATGACAGTCCTCGCCCACCGTCACATCGTCGAAGATGACGCATCCCGGGCCGATGCGCGATCCCGCGCCGATGCGAACGTTGCTGCCGATCGCCGCATGAGCGCCCACCGAAACGTCGGGAGCGAGCTGCGCGTCGGGCGCGAGCACGGCCGTTGAATGCACGGCGCTCGCCCGACGAGTTCCCCGGGCGATGAACGCTGCGGCCTTCGCGAATGCCAGGCGTGGCGCGGGGACGATCAGCAAGGTGGACGAGAGACCGGCGACTCCCGCGGCGGCGAACTCGCCGGCCAGCACCGCACCCGCGCGGCAACTGGCCGCACGGTCGAGGTACTTCGGGTCTTCGATGAACGAGAGATCCTCGGGGCCAGCCGCGCCAAGCGAAGCGGCCGACGTGATATCGCGGGAGGGATCGCCAATCAGACGCGCTGAAAGGAAGTCTGCGATGAGTTGAGCGCGCATAGTGAGGGTGTTGGGGCTCTCAGTATGGCCTTCACGCTCCTTGGAAGTCGATACAATTTGGCCGGGCCATTGCCGACGCGCGATCCCGCGTAGAATCATATCGATGGATGGGAAGATCGTCGGCGCAGTAAGCGTGTCGGGCGTGACCGGCGCGCATGACGGCAGACGCCGGCGCTGCGGCGGTGAAGTAGTCTGAAATCGGAATCAGGCTCGCCCATGGTTCACGACGAGCCGACTGACGGCATGAAGCAGACGGCTCGAATCGTTCTTGGCTTCGTGCTGCTCTTTGGCTTCTGCGCCCGCGCGGCCACCTATAAAGCCCCGCTGCTCGATCATCATGCCTGGCGGCAGGCCGACACCGCGGCCATTGCCAGAAACTTCTATCGAGAAGGCCTGAATCCACTGTATCCACAGATCGATCAGCGTGGCGATCAGCGGTTTGGATATGTTGAAACCGGCCTCGAGCTGTTCGCGTTTCTCGTCGCGGCGCTGGCCAGGCTGGTTGGCTTCACGCCGGAAATCGGTCGCCTGCTGAGCGCTCTGCTCTTTGTCTGTTCCTGCCTCATGATGTGGCGCTTCGTCAGGCACCGCTACGGCGAAGAGTGCGGCATCGTCGCCGCTTTCCTTTACGCGTTCGGATTTCCGCTGTTGCTCTGGGCTGAACGGTCGTTCATGAACGAATCGCTGCTCGTCTGTCTGTCGATCGCCTCCCTGCTCAGCGCCCAGCGGTATCTCGAACAGAGACGCGGACGCGACCTCCTGTGGCTGATACTCGGGACGTCGCTGGTCGGGGCGATCAAACTGCCCTACCTCATCGTGTGGGCACCGATAGCCGGCCTGTTTCTCGAAGTGGACGGGTCCCGTGCCTGGCGCGGTCCGCTTCTTCTGATGATGTTCGCGAACCTCGTCGCCGCCGGGGCATGGTATTGGCACGCTCACCAGCTTGCAACGATTACCGGACTGAGCTTCGGGATGACCGACAAGCTCTTCGATCCGGCCGTCGTCTTCTCGATGTCGTTTCCCCGGGTGATGGCCTCTCGTCTCATGAAGGACATCCTCGGTCCCGTGGGCGTCGTCGGCGCGCTCGGTGGTCTCTGGTACGGACTGCGCGAGAGGCGCTGGTGCGAGGCGTTCGGGATAGCTGGATTCGTCGCCTACCTCGTGCTGGTTGCCGGCGGCAACTACATTCACGACTACTATCAGCTGGCGGTGATGCCGGTGGCGCCGTCGCTCGTCTCGTTCGGAGTGCTGAGACTCGTCGACGCCTTCGCCACGAGTCCCGAACGGCGCAGGCGTTGGCTGGCGACGGCGCTGGGCGTGGCGGCGCTGGCCACGTTCGTCCGCTCGGCAAGTGCGCATTCCTGGTACGAGTACGCGCCCGGCGACGTGGAGCTCTGCCGATCGATCGGCACGGCGTCGGTTTCGGAAGAACGTGTGGCGATGCTGGGTACGAGCGACCCGAAACTGCTGTTCTGCGCCGACCGGAAGGGCTGGCTTCTGCCCGCACCGGTCGATGAGCAGGCCCTTCACAGGATTTGGGAAGAGGGAGCTCGGCTCGTGGTGGTTCCGAAAACCCTGCCGGGGGACGAAAGTGCCCGAGCATTTCTGGCGGCCTCCGGGAGCCAGGTGATTTCGACGCTGGACGCCGACGTGTTCAGGCTGGCGCCACCGCCAGGTCCGTCCAAATAGTTGCTCGGTGGGGCTACGATCTCAGTAACATAAGCGGCCGCACGACCCGACGATCTCGACTCTGCCTTGAGGAGGTTTCGAATGCGAAATCTGGGGATTCGTATTCTGGCGACTATCGCGCTGTTGGCGGCAACCGCCTTCGCATTTGCTCAGGCTCCGGCCAAGCCGGCGCCCCGGCCCACTCCGCGACTCCCGGACGGCAAGCCCAACCTGGGCCTGACGCCGAATTCCAGGGGCTACTGGGGAGGCGGCGACGGTCCGCTCGTGCAGGGCGCCAATTTCCCGTTGAAGGAGATCCCGTTCCAGCCTTGGGCCAAGGGTCTCTACGACTATCGCAACGAAACGCTCGCGAAAGACGACCCCTACCCGAAATGCGTCCCGCACGGCGGCCCGCGCCAGTTCGCGGCGGCCAATGGATTCCAGATATTGCAGATGCACGACGTCCAGCGGATCTTCATCATCTCTGGCGGGGCCGCGCGCAGTTGGCGCGTCATCTTCATGGATGGACGACCGCATCCCGATGTCAACAGCGACGAGTTCAACCCCGGCTACATGGGTCATTCGGTTGGCCACTGGGAAGGCGACACGCTCGTCGTGGACACCGTGGGGTTCAACGAGAAGGCCTGGCTTCTTGGGCGCGAGGGGATGCCGACCACGGAGGCGCTGCACCTGATCGAGCGCTTCTCGCGGCCCAATTTCAACACCCTGCGCTACGAGCCGACGATCGACGATCCTGGCGCGTACACGAAGCCGTGGTCCGGTGGATGGAATCTGCGATGGGTCGAGCAGGAAATGGAAGAATATTTCTGCCAGGACAACGAGCGAGACTCTCACCAGCTCATGGGCACTGAAAGCCTGGTGAAATAGCGATCTGAAGCTTTGTTCCTGCGGTCCGTCTGGACCGTCTAGAACGGGGCGTCGACGTCATATTCGATCCGCTCGACGCTCCAGCGCACGTACTCGATGAGCCGTCCGTCGATTCTCCACGCGGCGACCATCGAGTACGGTACGAGCATGCCGGCGACTTCACGAAAATCGCTGCTCTGGCCCTCGAACGGGGTCAGAATCGCCTGTCCCTTTCCGACATCCCGGTAGCGCTCGGCGGAAAACGTCGTCGGAAGATCATCGGGTCCGAAGGCGAACACGCCGGAGACCTCCCGCCCGTTGACCGTCAGCAGCGCCCTCGCCCGCCGATCGTCAATCGGCGACCACCGCACGTACCGTTCGTCGAGCAGGGCCGTGGGGAACCAGGCCATCTCGCCAAGCAGCCGCAGGAGCGCTCCTTGATCGAGCTGCGGTCCTTTGCTGTCTGCCAGGGTGACCGTGGACTCGAGCGAGACGAGCATGTTGCCCGAGCCGGCGAGTGAACGGTCGCGGGCGTCGATCCACATACCGGGACCCATTCGCACACGGCCCCACCAGATGAAGCCGGGAGGGCTCGTTGCGAAATATTGCTCGCCGCGGATGGGCAGCCAGCTGCCATCGAGCGAGGGGCGGAAGCTGCCCCCATGACGCAGGCGAACCGTGCGAACACCTCGCTCGCGCGAGGGAACAGCCTTGCTCAGATACCGACGAACCGGAAGTGGCAGACCGGACGATAGTCGGTCATCGACCGTCGGGCCTGTTTCGGCCTGGGCGAGAAGCGCTTCGGCCTCGCGCGTGACGCGGTGGGCAAAACGTACGCTGTTGGCTGAGGCGACGAACCCGACGGCGCCGATGGCGATCACCAGCACCCACAGCGCTGCCCACCACATCGGCGCGCTACTGCCGCCTGCTCTGCGCGTAGTCGATCGCGAACTGGCGCAGCGCGGCGTTGGTCAGCCCGAGCGCACTCGCTTCGCTGGTCGCGCGTTCGACGTCCCAGCGGTCGACCGCGAGCCGCTTGATCAGCCACATCGCCGCCGCGCGATTGCCGCTCGCGCAGTGAACGAACGCCGGCTCGGCGCCCTTGGCCGTGATGGCCGAGATGAATTGGTCCGCTGCCTTCGGATCCGGTGAGGCGCCGTTGAACGGGATATGGACGTAGCGCAGCCCGGCAGCCTTGGCGAGGGCCGCTTCCTTCTCGATTTCGGCCCCGGGCTCGCTCGCCTGCCGCAGGTTGATGATCGAGACAAATCCCATCTTCTTGATTTCCGGCACCGCCACTTCCGGATCGATGGCGCCGGCGCAGGCAACGGTCGTCTCGAGACGCGAAAGGTTGTTGATGCCGGGAACGGTCCCTTTGCTCACCTGCTGGGCGAACGTGGGGACCGCAGAGTACGCAACGAACGCGAGTAGACACGCGACAGCTCGTACGGATGAACGCATACCAGACACTCCTTCTTTTGGCCCTGCCGGAACAGATGTCACGATCACCTCAGTCGGGTAACGCGAACGCCACGATGCTCTGGGCGACAGCGATCGCGATGTACTGCTTGTTGTCGAACATATATGTCATCGGCGAGGCCTTCCAGACGTGATTGGTGGGGAATTCCCAGAGCACCTTGCCGCTGACCGCGTCAGCAGCCATGAGCGACCCGCTGTTCTCCCCGAAGAACACCAGGCCCGACGCCGTCGAGATGACGCCCGCCGAGGCGGTCAGCGATCCACCGCCCTGCGGCAGATCCCAGGCCACGTCTCCGGTCTGGATGTCCACCGCGCGCAGCGATTTCGTGAACGTCTCGCCGGGAGCGGGCCGCGCGGCGCCGCCCATGAAGCCTTTGCCCGATTCCCACTCCATCGCGCGTTTGCTGAACAGATTGCACCGTTCGAGCGCCTGAAAATAGTAGAGGCCCGTGCCCGGGTTGAATGAGGTGGAGAACCAGTTCGTGCCTCCCTGGAAGCCCGGACACACGTAGGTCTCTCCGTTCGCATCTTCCTTGAGCTCGTTCAGAATCGGACGCCCGTTTGGATCGATGCCCTTGGCCCAGTTCAAGCGGTTGAGGAACGGCTTGGCCAGCAGCAGCCGGCCGTCGGTCCGGTCGAGCACGTAGAAAAAGCCGTTGCGATTCGCCTGAATCAGGAGCTTCCGCGGCTGGCCCTGCCAGTTCGTATCGAGCAGGACCGGCGTCTCCTGTGCGTCCCAGTCGTGGATGTCATGCGGCGTGAACTGGAAGTGCCAGCGCAGCTTTCCGGTCTTCGCCTCGAGGGCCAGCACCGAGTCGGTATAGAGATTGTCGCCTTGTCGCTCGTCGCCGTTGAAATCCAGTCCTGGATTTCCTGTGGGCCAATACACGAGATCGAGCTGCGGGTCGTAGGTCCCCGTCATCCAGGCGGCTCCGCCGCGATGTTCGGTCAGCGCGCCCTGCCACGTGTCGGAACCGGGCTCACCCGGCCTGGGCACGGTCCAGAAGCGCCACACTTCTTTGCCCGTGGCCGCATCGTAGGCGGCGACGAACCCTCGCACCCCCTCGTCGCCACCGGCTGTGCCCGAGATGACGAGAGCCCCGGCGACAAGCGGTGCGGAAGTACCGTTGTAGTTCTCACGCCAATCGGCCATCTCCGTGTCCCACAGAAGCTCCCCGTTGGAGCGATTGAGGGCAATCATGTGCGCGTGATCGGTGAGCAGAAACAGCCGGTCGCCTGAGACCGCCACCCCACGGTTGAACCCTCCAGCCGCGTTGCCGGCCAGGCCCTTCGTGCGGGGCCGCTGATAATGCCAGATCGGACGGCCGCCGCCGGCGTCGAGTGCGTAGACCTCGTTGGCGCTCGATATGTACATGATGCCGGCAACGACGATGGGGGTCGTTTCGACCTGGCCAACATTTGGAATCGGAAACGTCCACCGCGGCGCCAGCCGCGCGACATTGGTCCTGTCGATCTGCGTCAACGTCGTATAGCGATTGCCGCCAACGTCACCGTGGTAGGTCGTCCAGTCGTGCTGTGAAGTGACGGCACGATACCGGTCACCTGCGGTCTTGCGGAACAGGTGAACGCGCTGATCGTCGGTGCGAAGCTGCAGATCGGACATCCCTTCGCTCAGCACCTGGCCTTCGAGCGTTCGCCCGTCGGTGGTCTGGACGACCTTGCGCACGACCACAGGAGCAGCAGTGCGCGACATTGGGACCAGCGTCCGTAGGTACGCGACGAGCGCAGTCATCTCCTCGGCCGGAAGATCAAACCCCGGCATCCCGCTCGCTGGCTTTCCTGTCCGGAGAAACGCGACGAGATCCGCATCGGCACGGCCGGCAATCGGCTCGACGATGGCCGGCCCTGATTCGCCGCCCGTCCCATCGCCGCCGTGGCAACGGGCGCATCGGGTCTCGTACTGCTGCCGGCCGCCCGCTGTCTGGGCACCAGCATGTCCTGAGACAAGAACGAAGCACGACAAAACGGTGAGCACCCTCAGCATGAGGGAAAACATATCAGGTTTTGATGGACCCGAACGCGCGAAGGGGGGATTACTCGGATTCGATGCTTGCCGAGCTGCCCTGCCTCCGGTCAGAATGGCGGAAGACGTCAAGCAGGACGTCAAACAGGATTCATCCCACTGCTGGTCGTGCAGAACGCGGCCAGGACACCCCGGAATTCCGGAGCCTCTCCAGCCGGCCGGAGACTGCCGGAAAGCTGCGAATCCAGCATCCGGAATTCGTCCCGGGATGCGGGCGCTGTGACCCGATTGACTAGTTTGTCGCTGGCATATGACATGCTCGGCAAGATCTGATTCAGATTGTGATTTCCACGCTTTCCGGCAGACGGCAGGCTGGAGGTATGTGATGAACGACCAGAGTTACGTTTCGCGAGCGGCGGTGGCAGTCCTCACCGCAAGCGCTGTCTTCATTTCGTCGATCCCGGCAAATCTCGGCGCGCAAGCCAGTTCACCAGCATCTACCCCTGCGGAGGCGCCGCTACCTGAGGATGGCGGATGGCCGCGCGACTACACCACGCCGAGCGGTGGGGCCGTCCGTGTCTTTCAGCCGCAAGTCGCGACCTGGACAAACCAGAATCACATGGTGGCGTATTCAGCAGTGTCCTACATCGCGAAAGACGCCAAGCAGCCGGCGCTCGGAACGGTGAAGCTGGAGGCCGACACGACGGTGGCGCTGTCTGAACGACTCGTCAACTTCGCTGACGTGAAGCTGACCGAATCGAACTTCCCCAACCTGCCGAAGGAACAGCTGCAGGAAGTCGTCGCCCGGATTCAGCGAGCGGTGCCTGAGCAGGAGTTGATCATCGGGCTCGACCGGGTGCTGGCCAGGCTCGACAAGAGCCAGATCATTCCGAAAAACGTCGACGGCGTGAAAGCGGATCCTCCCGAGGTTTTCTACAGCACCTCGACGGCCGTCCTGGTCAATATCGATGGCGACCCGGTCTGGAGCCCCATCCAGGGAAACGATCTCAAGTTTGCCGTCAACACGAACTGGGATCTGTTTCAGCATCCGACCGGCAACACGCTCTTCCTGCGTTACAACACCAGCTGGCTGACGGCAGCCGACCTCAAGGGACCGTGGAAACCCGCCGGCAAGCTGCCCGAGAGCTTCAGCAAGCTCCCCGCGGACAACGGCAACTGGGACGACGTCAAGACGGCGCTCCCGGGGCGGACGCTGTCAGGGTCGGCCGTGCCCAAGGTGTTCGTCAGCACGAAGCCGGCGGAACTGATTCTGCTGCAGGGCGGCCCGAACTATCTGACCGTGTCGGGGACCAAGCTGCTCTGGGTGAGCAACACCGAGAGCGACGTGTTCCGCCTCGGCAAGACCGGCTCGGTTTACTTCCTGGTGTCGGGCCGTTGGTTCTCGGCGCCAGACTTCACCGGCCCGTGGATGTTCGCGACTCAGACGTTGCCTGACGATTTCAAGAGAATCCCGGTCACGCACGAACGGTCGCGTGTGCTCGCCTCCGTGCCCGGCACCGATCAGGCGATCGAGGCGGTGCTTCTGGCGCAGATCCCGGAAACGGCGCGCGTGAACAAGAAGACGGTCCAGGCCCCGGACGTGCAATATCAGGGCACGCCGGAGTTCCAGCCGATCGAACAGACCTCGGTCGCACGTGCCGTGAACACCGACAAGGACATCATCAAGGTGGGCGACCTCTACTACATGTGCTTCCAGGGCGTCTGGTTCATGGGACAGAGTGCGAACGGCCCGTGGAACGTGGCGTCGTCGGTGCCGAAGGAGATCTATCAGATCCCGCCGAGTTCGCCCTCCTACAACGTCACCAACGTCACGATCATCGAAGATGACGACGACGAGGTGGTCTTCGCGACAACCGCGGCGTACACCGGAATGATGGTCGCGTGGGGCTGTGCTGTGTGGGGTACGGGTTACTACTATCCGCCGTACGTCTATTACGGGGGGTTCTATCCTATGTATTACCCGTATTACCCGACCTACGGATTCCACGCTTCCTACAACCCTTGGACCGGCGCCTACAGTCGCGGTGCGGTCGCGTACGGTCCCTATGGCGGTGCTGGCGTGGGCGCCCGGTACAACCCAAGAACGGGCACCTATTCGCGGGGCGCCGCGGCATGGGGTCCGTACGGCGCGCGCGGAGCGGCTGGGGCCTACAACCCGCGCACGGGCACCTCGGCGGCAACCCGGCAGGGCGCTGGCGTTTACGGGAGCTGGGGCCAGACGGGCGTGGCACGGGGCAATCAGTGGGCCACTACCTCGCGCGTCACGAACAACCTGACAGGGACGACAACGCGCGTGACGCAGGGAAGTGGAGGCGGCGCGGCTGTCACACGGAACGCTCCGGGAGCCGGCAACAATTCCGGCGTCGTGCGGACCGATTCAGGCGACATCTATGCCGGCCGTGATGGGAACGTGTATCGGAAAGAGGGTGACAGCTGGCAGAAATCCAACGCCAGCGGCGGCTGGGACAACGTCCAGCAGCCGACGCAGGCCCAGCGCGATCAGGCGCAGCAGCGCGCGTCGCAGGCGCAGGGAAACCGGGCCACGGCGGACACGGCCACGATGGGACAGCTCGATCGTGATTCGGCCGCGCGCGCCGAGGGTACGCAGCGGACGAGTAGCGCCAGCACCGCCCGAAGCGGCGGGTCGACCAGTTACCGTCCGAGCACCACAAGGGCCGCTCCTCGAGGTGGCGGCGGCAGGCGTCGGTAGACCTTGGAGCATTGAAAGTGGACCAGACTTATGAATGCATCGACACACGTCAGACTTGGCACGGCTCTGGTTCTCGTTCTCGTGCTTGGCGCGCTCTCCCACGTCCTCTCAGCGCAGCAGCCCCAGGGAGCAAAGGTAGCCGACGCCGAAGAGACCCGTGAGGCGAACCTGCGCGCTTACGTCGAATTGTTGCGCTCGGACATGCGCGCGCAGAAGGTCGCCGTTATCACCGAGATGATGCAGTTCACGGAGGCCGAGGACGAGAAGTTCTGGCCCGTCTACCGGGAATACGAAACGGAGCTTGCGGCCCTCAACAACGACCGGCTGGCGCTCATTCGGAAATACGCCGCCAGCTACGACACGCTGACGGACGCCATGGCGGACCAGCTCGCCAACGGCGCGCTCGACGTCGAGGGGCGCCGCCACGCGCTCAAACAGAAGTACTACGAGCGATTCAAGTCGGTCCTCTCACCCAAGACAGCGGCGCGGTTCCTTCAGGTCGAGAACCAGATTCTCCTGATCCTGGATCTCCAGATTGCAGCGTCGCTGCCCATCGTCCAATGATGGGAGCGACGCTCAAGGTGACTGACATGCGAAGACACGCGGTCGTACCTGCAATCCTCGTCGCCATGATCGTCATCGGCGGGGCAACACTGTCCGCCGATCGCGTCCGGCTCCGGTCGGGTCAGACGGTGGAGGGAGAGTTCATGAGCGCGGACGTCAAGGTGGTCCGCGTGCTGCTGGCCAACGGCACGATCGCCGAGTTCGCCCTCAGCGAGGTGAGCGCAGTGGAGTTCACTCCGCGCAAGGCCGCTCCCCCGCCAGCGCCCGACCCGTCACGCGCGCCCGCGCCTGTCACGTTGCCGATGGGCACGGTTTTGAACGTCCGGCTCACCGAAGCGATCGAGGTAGATGCCGCCCAAGCTGGCATGACGTTCAAAGCGCTCCTCGACGATCCCGTGATGATAGAGGGGAAGGTCATCGTGCCCCGCGGAGCTTCTGTCGTGCTGCAGGCCGCCAAGGTCGAGCAGGCCGGCCAATTCAAAGGTGCCGACAAGATTACGTTGAAAGCGAACTCCCTCGCGTTCGGTGGCCGGCGGTATGACATCGTGACCACCCAGGTCGAATCAAAGGGCGGTGGTGAGGGCAAGAAAACCACGCGCAAGGTTGCGGGAGGCGCCGGGTTGGGCGCAGTGGTCGGCGGCATCGCGGGCGGCGGCTCAGGCGCGGCTATCGGCGCGGTCGCGGGCGGCGCAGCCGGGGCCATCGTGGCCAGTCAGGGTACCGAGCACTTGAAGCTTCCGGCGGAAACGCGGCTTCAGTTCAGCCTGAACTCGGCCGTCACCGTGCGCCCCTGACGAGAAGTCGCTGGAGGCATTGGCGGGCCGGCGAACGCCCGCGAGGGCATGCTCAATCGGGCCGGGCCGGGGCGGCGTACCAGTTCTTCTTGGGAACGACCTTCGGCGCCGACGGGTCGACGATGTAGTTGGGCGACATGATCTGCACGCCGTATTCGTTGAAGAGATCCTGGATGTTCCCGTGCAGGTCGTGCATCACGACCAACCGCTGGTCCTGGTGTTCGAGGCAGACGAACAGCGTGTACTTCACGTAGAAGTCTTCGAGTGACATCTGGCACACCAGAGGCTTCGGCTCCTTGCGGAGGCCTGGGGTCCGCTCGGCGGCCAGCAACAGCAGCGCCTGCACCTGACGCCACGGCGTGTCGTAACCGATGGTCACCGAGGTGGGCGTGAGCACGCCTTCCCGATCACTGAAGCGGGTGTAGTCAGTCGTCGTCTGCGAAACGACGACGGCGTTGGGAATCGTCACTTCCTCGCCCTGGATCGTCTTGACTTTCGTGGACAGCAGCCCGAGGTGAATCACTGTCCCTTCGACGTCGCCGATGCGCACGAAGTCGCCGACGCGGAGAGCGCGTGAGTAGGTCAGCATGAAGCTACTCATGATCTGATTGACGAGGCCGCTCGACCCGAACGTGACTATGAGTCCGAGAAACACGCTCATGCCCTTGAACGCGTCGCTGCCGCTGCCGGGCATGTACGGATACGCCATGACGAGAGCGATGATCCATAGCAGTCCGGTCACCAGGCGGCGTGTCGGCGGGGCCGTCTCCGGGTACAGCCAACGCACGTGCGTCCGTCCCTGTTCGATCCCTTTGAACCACAGGCCCACCAGCCGAGTCAGAAAGCGGGTCATCACGAAGATGAGTGCCACGGTGAATAGGCCGGGAATGGAGTCCAGAACGCCGAGGCCGAGGGTCTGAATGGTCGAGAGGAGGTAGCCGCGCATCTCCTCTCCCCAGGGGCGCGTGTATGGGAAGCGCCGGAGAATGAACGTGATCGTGCTGTACGTGACCACGAGGCCCAATACCACGGTGATCGTCCTCAGCAAACCGCGCTGAAAGTCGAGCACCCGCGAGGCCCTGAGCGTACTGACGTCCGCAATACCGGCTTTGGCGAGCTGAAGCTCCGCTGCTTCCACCAGCCTGCTGGCAAAAGTGCGATACACACGCACGAGCCCCCAGATGATCAGCGCCCCGACGGTGAGTCCCACGACGGCGGAAACGGCCGACAGCAGCAAAACGCGCGGCGTCCGCGCTTCCACGGCCTCGTCGAGCGCCTGTTGCAGGCGCGCCACCGTCTGGGCGGTGACGCCCGGCAGCGTTTCGCCGGACAGCTCCTCGACGTCAAGCTCGGTCAGCGCCAGTACGGCTCGCGAGCCAACGTTGATCAGAAAAAGGGTGTCGAAGGCTTGCGACGCAACGGGTCCGCTGATCCCCTGAGAGACCAGATCGCTGACGATCCTGCCCGCCCCGGCGGCTCGCTCAGCGGGACGACGTCCAAGGACTGTAGCCCGAAGGACGACGATCGGGCGGTTGGCGAACGTAAACGTGAAGGGCTCACCCGACCGCTCGGCCCCCTCGCCCGCGGCGACGCCCACGAGCGCGGGGGGCGATGTCTGAGCAGTTGGCGGCGGCGTCTGGGCCCGCGCGGCGAGTGCCGCGCCGAGGAGCACGGCGCAGAGCGTCACTGTTCGAACGACGCCCCTCACTCCGCTGGCGGCTGATGACGATTCTGCCCCGGCAAGAGCCTTTGGGGCCATCGGGTCAATAGATCTCCGGAATGAACTTGCGCCTGGCCAGCGACTTCTCGTCGTCGTAGGCGTGCTTTTTTGACCGATTCGGCAGCTTCACCTTCGGACGGTCGATCTTCTTGTGCGGAATCAGCTTCAACAGGTGAGCGATGATGTTGAGGCGTGCGCGCTTCTTGTCGTCGGACCTGACGATGTGCCACGGCGCGTGACGCGTGTCGGTCGCCTTCAGCATGGCATCGCGAGCGAGCGAGTATTCGTACCACTTGGCGCGGGACGGCAGGTCCATCGGGCTCAGCTTCCACTGCCGCAGAGGATCGTTGATGCGCGCTTTGAACCGCCGCTCCTGCTCTTGGTTGCCGACCTCGAGCCAGAACTTGATGAGGATGAGCCCGCCATCCACCATGTACTTCTCGACTACCGGACAGAGCTTGAGGAAACGCTCGTACTGCGCATCGGTGCAGAAGCCCATCACGTGCTCGACGCCGGCACGGTTGTACCAGCTGCGATCGAAGATCACGATTTCGCCTGCGGCCGGGAAGTGCTGCATGTAGCGCTGGAAGTACATCTGGCTCTTCTCGCGGTCGGACGGGGCCGGGAGCGCCACCAGGCGGAACACGCGGGGACTCACACGGTCGGTAATCGCCTTGATCGTACCCCCCTTCCCCGCCGCGTCACGCCCCTCGAACACGATGACGACGCGAAGCCCCTTCTCTTTCACCCAATCCTGCAAGGCGCACAGCTTGCCCTGCAGCTTCTGAAGTTCTTTCTCGAATTCCTTCGCTTTGATTTTTGCCATGCCTTTTGCCTGCCTATGGTTGCCAGCCGCCGCCAAGCGCCCTGTACAGCTCCGCGCGCGCCCGCAGCTCGGACCCGCGCGTCTGCGCCAGCAGCAATTGTTGCTCGAACAGCTGCTGGTCGGCGTTCAGGATTTCAAGGTAGCTGGCGAGCCCCGAATCGTACCTGGCGCGCGCCAGATCGGAGGCGTCCACCAGCGCGGCGACGCCCGTCTGGCGCTGCATGCGCACGTCGGCCAGCTTTTGAATGGTGACGAGCGAGTTGGCGACCTCGCGGTAGGCGTTGAGCGCCGCCTTCTGATATTGCGCCGCCGCGGCCGTGAAGGCCGCCTGCGCCGCCTCGTAGTTCCGGCGGATGCGCCCCGCCTGGAACAACGGCTGGAACAGGTTGATCCCGGCGGACCACACGGCTCCGTCCCCGCCGAGGAATGTCGTGAGGTCGCCGCTCACGCCGCCGAAGAAGCCGGTCAGGCTCAGCTGCGGAAAGAAGAGCGCCTTGGCCGCGCCGATGTCGGCGTTAGCGGAAACCAGCAGCTGCTCGGCCTCGACGACGTCGGGGCGCCGCTCGAGCAGCGAGGCCGGAAGGCCCGGCGGAATTGGCGGAGGAAAGAGCTCCTCGGGAGCAAGGCTCTGGCGCTTGACCGGTCCGGGAGGCCGTCCGAGCAGCAACGAGACCGCGTTCTCGACGATGGCGATCTGCTGTTCGATGTCCGGGATCGCGGCCGCCGTCTGCGCGCGGTTCGCGATGTTGCGATCCAGCTCGAGGCGATTCGACACGCCTCCTTCCAGACGATTCTGGAAGTACACGACGGTCTCGTCGTTCAGGCCGAGCGTCCGCTGGGCGATCTCGAGCTGCAGGTCGAGCTCGCGGAGCAGAAAATAATTCGTCGCGACATCCCCGACGAGGGTGACCAGCACGCCGCGGCGCGCCTGATCGGTCGCCAGGAACAGGGCGAACGCCGCCTCGTTCTGTCGCCGCAGGCGGCCGAACACATCGAGCTCCCAGGACAGCTGAAATCCGTACGTGCCGCTCTGGTGCGTCGTGTCTTCCTCACCCTGCACGATATCGCCCTGCCCGGGTGCGTTCGACGCCTGCCGTGCCGTGTACCCTGCAACACCATCGATTTGCGGATACAGGTACGACTTGGCGATGCCGGCACGAGCGCGTGCCTCTTCGACACGGGCGTAGGCGACCTGCAGGTCGAGGTTCCGTGAAATCGCCTCCCTGATGAGATCCTGCAGCTCCCGGTCCTCGAACACCTCCCACCACAGCGCATCCGCCATCGACTCGGCCTGCGGGGCCTCGACGAAGCGATACGCCGGCGGGCTCGGCATCTCGGGACGCTCGTAGTTCGGCCCGACCGCGCATCCAGCCACCAGCGACGAGAGTGCCGGCACCAGTGCCAGGAAAACCAGTGAACTCCGCGCCATCTCAGTGCCCCCCGTGTCCGTGCTCCGTCGCCAGCTTCCCGGCCGGCGGGGCCACGGGCGCAGTCGCCGGATGCTTCGAGCCGCCGATGACTTTCTCGACAGCCACATACAACATCGGGATCAGCAACACGCCCAGGATGGTCGCGATGAGCATTCCCGAGAAAACGGTCATCCCTATCACCTTGCGCGCCTCGGCGCCGGCGCCCGAGGCCGTCAGCAGCGGAACGACGCCGAGGATGAACGCGAAGGCCGTCATCAGAATCGGGCGGAAGCGCAGTTTCGCCGCCGAGAGCGTCGCCTCCATGAGTGGCTTTCCCGCTTCGAGCTCCATCTTCGCGAACTCGACGATCAGGATCGCGTTCTTCGCGGCAAGGCCGATGAGCATGATGAGCCCGATCTGCGCGAAGACGTTGTTCTCATAACTCGGCGAGTACTGGCGCGCGATGTAGAGGCCGAGGTAGGCCCCGAAGGCCGCGAACGGCGTTCCGAGGAGGACGCTGAACGGCAGCCCCCAACTCTCGTACTGCGCCGCCAGAATAAGGAACACGAGGAAGATCGCCAGCGCGAACACCACGGCCACGCCGGGTGCCCGACGTTCCTGAAACGACATGTCCGCCCAGTCGTAGGTGACGTCCGTGGGCAGCACCTCACGAGCCGTTTCCTCGAGCGCGTCGAGCGCTTGCGTCGACGAGAAACCCACGGCGGGCACGCCTGTGATCTCGGCCGCGCGAAACAGGTTGAAGCGATTGGTGAACTCGGGACCGGTACTCGGCCCGGTTGACAGGAGCGTGTCGAGGGGGACCATGCCGCCCGTCTGGTTCTTCACGTAAAACAGCCCGAGCTGCTTCGGATCCTGGCGGAACTCCGGCTCAGCCTGCACGTACACCTTGTAAACACGGCCGAAACGGTTGAAGTCGTTCACGTAGGAGCTGCCGAGCAGCGCGCCGAGCGTCGTGTTCACGTCGTTCAGCGGAACGCCCGCCTTGAGGACTTTGCTCCGGTCGATGTCGGCGTAGATCTGCGGCACGCTGGCCCGGTAGAGCGTGTTGATGCGTCCGATTTCCGGCCGCTTCCGCGCGGCGTCCATGAAGCGCGTGGCCTGTTGCGACAGATAGTCTGGCGAGCCGCCGCTACGGTCCTGCAGTTGCATCGTGAACCCGGCGCCCGTGCCGAGTCCGGGGATCGACGGGGGCCCGAAGGCCACCACACCCGCTTCGGGAATCTCCTGCGCGAACGCCCTGTTCAGCGCCTCGACGACCCCGCGCGCGTGCGACTCCGCAGTGGTCCGCTCTTCCCAGGGTTTGAGCTGCACGAAGAAGAAGCCCATGTTCGACGAGTAGGCGCCCGTGAGCAGGGAGTAACCCGAAATGGTGTTGAAGCCGTCCACGGCCTCGTTCTTCGCGATGATCGCTTCGGCCCTCCGCATGACCGCGTCGGTGCGCTCGAGGGACGCCGCATCCGGCAGGAGCGCATTCACCAGCAGGAACCCCTGATCTTCTTCGGGCACGAAGCCGCCCGGGATCCGCTGGACCAGCATGACGGTGACGTAGATCAGGATGCCGATGAAGGCGAGGCTCCGGAACATCTTTCGAGCCAGGATGCCCGCGAAGCTGACGTAGCGATCGGTAGTCCAGCCGAACACGCGGTTGAAGCCGTTGTAGAACGGCGTCAGCAGCGATTTCTTGCCCGTGGCCGGTTTGAGCAGCAGCGCCGCGAGCGCCGGGCTCAGCGTGAGCGCGTTGACGACCGACAGCAGCACCGAGAGCGCAATCGTGATCGCAAACTGCTGGTACAGCGCCCCGGTGATGCCGCCCATGAAGCCCACGGGCACGAACACCGCCGACAGGATGAGACCGATCGCCACGACCGGGCCAGAGACCTCCTCCATCGCCTTGATCGTCGCCTCCTTCGGCTGCATCCCGTGTTCGATGTGGTGCATCACCGCCTCGACCACGACGATGGCATCGTCGACAACGATACCGATGGCGAGGACGAGGCCGAGCAGCGACAGCACGTTGATCGAAAAGCCCAGCAGCGGGAAGAAAATGAAGGCGCCGAGGAGCGAGACCGGTACGGTGACCAGCGGGATGAGCGTCGCACGCCAATTCTGCAGAAAGACAAAGACGACGATGATGACGAGCGCCACCGCCTCGAACAGCGTGTGCTCGATCTCCGTGATGCCCTCGACGACCGGCAGCGTCGTGTCGAGCGAGATCAGGTACTCCATATCTCTCGGGAACCGTGTCGAGAGATCGGCCATGGTCGCCTTGATCTGGTCGGCCACTGCGAGTGCGTTCGTGCCGGGAATCTGGAACACCGCGATGACCGCGGAGGGCGTACCGTCGTGACGGCCGACGGCGTTGTAGAGCATCGTTCCGAGCTCGAGGCGAGCGACGTCCCTCAGGTGGACTTCGGATCCGTCCGCGCTGGTCCGGATGATGATGTCGCCGAACTCGTCTTCGTTGAGCAGGCGTCCCTGCGTGCGGACGGTGTACGTGTACTCCGTGCCCGAAGCCGCCGGTGGCCCGCCGATCTGTCCCGCCGGCGTCAGCTGGTTCTGCTGGCCGATGGCGTTCACGATGTCGGGAATCGTGACCCCCAGCCGTCCGATGACATCCGGCCGGAGCCAGATCCGCATGGCGTAGTCGCTCCCGCCGAACAAATTGATCTGTCCGACGCCCTGGATGCGGGCGATGGCGTCGTTGACGTTGATCGTGGTGTAGTTCGACAGAAACGCGCTGTCGTACGTTCCATTCGGCGACTTGATGGAGATGACGAGCAGCGGGAACGCGAGCGCTTTCTTCACCGAGACGCCGTAGTTCTTGACCGACTGGGGCATCTGGGGCATGCCCTCTGACACGCGGTTCTGCGTGAGCACGTTGTTCATGTCGAGGTTCGACCCGACATCGAACGAGACCTTCAGCGTCAACGTCCCGTCGTTGGCGTTGGTCGACTTCATGTAGATCATGTTCTCGACGCCGTTGATCTTCTGCTCAAGCGGCGTGGCGACCGACGCCTCGACGTCGGTGGAGCTGGCGCCGATGAAGGTCGTGGTGACCTGGATCATCGGCGGCACGACTTCGGGATACTGCGCGATCGGCAGACCGCTCATGGCGACGACGCCGAGCAGGACGGTGATGATCGAGATGACCATCGCCACGATGGGACGGTTGACGAAGAAGCTGGCCATGATCTACTTTGCCTCGCCGGACGGCGGCGCCCCACCACCCTCGCCGGGGGCCGGGGCCGGTTTGGCCTCGACGGTCATGCCGTCCTGAATCCGCTGGAGGCCTTCCACGACGACGCGTTCGCCAGGCTTCAGTCCCTCTTCGATCACCCAGAGTGAATCGACGCGCTGGCCGACTTTCACGTTGCGAAACGCGACGGTATTGTCCGCGCCGACGACGGCCACGCTGTACAGGTTCTGCAGTTCCTGAACGGCCCGTTGCTGAACGAGAAGCGCACCGGTATCGGTTTCGAGCAGCAGGCGCGCGCGGCCATACTGGCCCGGTCGCAGCAGCTGATCCGGGTTGGGGAATTCGAGCTGAAGACCGAGCGTTCCCGTCGTGGGATCCACGGCCCGGTCAACTGTAGCCACGCGGCCGGTATGCGCATAGGCCGAGCCGTCGGCCAGCGTCAGCTGGATGCCGGCGAGTTCCGGCGGCCCGCCGCCGCGCCCCGGCGAACGTTGGGCCACGCGCAGGTAATCGGCTTCGGTCACACCGACGCGAAACAGCATCGGGTTGACTTGGGAAATCGTGGTGAGCAGCGTGTTCTGGCCCCGGCCGACGAGGTTGCCCGGCTTCACGAGCGTCGTCCCGACCAGGCCGCTGATCGGTGCGGTCACCCGTGTGTAACTGAGGTCGAGCGTGGCCTTCTCCACGGCGGCTTTTGCCGCCTCAACTTGCGATCGCGCCCCGTCCTGAAGGGCTCGCGCGTCATCGAGCTCCTGCTGGCTGACGGCCTGTTTCGCGACGAGTGGCGCGTAGCGGGTGACGTCGTTATTGGCCTTGACCAGAGCGGCCTCGGCCGTCGCCTGGTCGGCCCGCGCCGCGGCCAGGACGGCCTCGAGCGGCTTGCGATCGATCTCGTAGAGGGGAGCACCCTGCTTGACGAACGAGCCCTCGCGGAAACTCATGGTCTCCAGGAACCCCTCGACCCGAGCCCGAATTTCGACATCCTGGAACCCCATGGTCTGGCCGACCAGTTCCAGGTAAACGGGGACGTCTCTCTGGACGACGTCCGCCACAAACACCGCAGGTGGCGGCGGTGCGACCTCGGCCGGTTTTTCGCAGGCTGCACCGACTATCGCGAGCATCGCCACGGCGGCGAGCACCAGCTCTCTTCGGTCCGATCCCATTCAGTGCCTTCTTTCTCCGGAGAATGACGCCGATGCCCATTGCGGTTGACGAAGGCACTCTCCGGGAGCGGCTATTCGGACTCACATTACGTCGAAACAGCCCCCGGCTCCAACGTCACGCGACCTCTGGCCCGGTGAATCCCGCGAGAAGCCGATCCGGGCGCTGACAGCGGCGGTCCGCGCGGATGCCTCGCGCAACGAGTCGCACTGAGCACATCATATGCCAGCGTTTTGGACATTCGAGCTGACTGGATAGCCGTGGAACGTCGCTCTTTTCCGGTGCTAACAGCAACCAGCCGCTCGGACGTCCGTGACCCTGCTCCTGCGGGCCGGAGGCCCTACGGTCGTTCGGAGCATCGCGCCAGTCGGGCGACTGCGGGCCGAACTGTTCTTGCCCGATCTATTCTGCCCGATCCTTCAGATCACGGTGATGTCCGGCTGGCACGGGGTGTGCTCGGCTGCGGGTCACCGAGCTCACAGGTCAGCGCGGGCGAGCCGAGGACGGCTCGATATACCCCAAAGCGCAGTCGTCCGTGTGATGTGACGTCGTGGGGGGCTCTGGAGAAAACATGATTTGCGGTGCGACGCGGTCGATCTCGTTTCTATTGCTGGCTGCGGTGCTTCTCGGCATGCCGGATCCAGCCGACGCTCAGACGGGCGGCGGGCAGCCGGAACAGCGCTCGACGGGCCTGCCATCAGGAATCGATTGGACGTTCAATCTGGATGCAGGCTGGGGCTCGTTCGGATTCGGCAACTCACTCTTCACCAACCCCAAGGAGGGCGTGGAGCAGGACCTCAGCGATCAATGGTTCGAGGGCTACATCAAGCCGGCCCTTTCGGGCGAGTACACGTTCGCTTCGTCGAGCCAGTTATACGGCAAGGTGAGCGTCGTGGGCGAGCGCACCTACGGTTCGGTGCCGGAGCCCTTCGGGACCGACGTGTCGTCGTTCGGTCCCGAAGACGGATACATCGGCTGGCGTTCCGGCAAGTCAATCGGATCGAGCGAGAACCTGATCGACTTGAGCGTCGGACGCGAGCAGTACCGTCTCGGGCACGGATTCCTGCTGTTTGACGGGGCGGCGGAAGGAGGAAGCCGCGGCGGCTACTGGACGAACGCGCGGAAAGCGTTCGAGCTGGCGGCGATCGGGCGAGCCAAGCCGGGCCCGCACACCGCTGAATTCTTTTATCTGGACAAGGACGAGCTCGACGAGGGCGACAGCGGCACGCGGCTGTGGGGCACCAACTACGAGGTCGCGCCCGGTCGAAACACGACGGTCGGTGTGAGCTATCTGAGGTTCTTCGCGGAGCCGGACATCCGGCCCGGGCGCGACGGCCTCAACGTCTTCAACATCCGTGCGTATGGGGCCCCGGTCAACCGCGCGCCGGACGCCACGCTCGAGTTCGAATACGCCTCCGAACGCAACGGCGACGCACTCGAGTCGAACGCGTGGACGCTCCAGGGCGCGTACGAATTCAGCGGCGTCTCGTGGAAGCCGAAGGTGTCCTACCGGTACGCTTTCTTCGAGGGAGACGATCCGGACACGTCGGCCAACGAATCGTTCGATCCGCTCCTGCTCGGCTTCTACGACTGGGGCACCTGGTGGCAGGGTGAAATCGCGGGCGAGTACTTCCTCTCGAACTCGAACCTGGTCTCCAAGCAGATTCGGGCGCACGTCACGCCGACGGAAAACATCGGCGGCGGTCTCATCTTTTACAAATTCCGGCTCGATCACCCTGAGACCTACGGACCTGACGTCACCGACAAGGATCTCGCGTTCGAAGTCGATCTGTACGTCGACTGGAAAGTGAACCGCAACTTCGTGGTCAGCCTCGTCGGTGCTTTTGCCGATCCGGACAATGCCGTGGAGCAGTCCAGCGGCCGCACGGAAAATTTCGGGTATGGGATGGTGTACCTTGGCTACAGTTTCTGATTCTCCGGCCGTTGCGACACCGACCTTCAAGTTCCCGACCGCTTACACGATTCTCTTTGCGTTGATCGCCGCGGTAGCCGCGGCCACGTGGGTGGTGCCCGCCGGGCAGTACGAGCGGCAGCGAAACGAGCAGCTCGACCGAGAGGTGCCGGTGCCCGGCACCTACAAGACGGTCGAATCGAGCCCGCAGGGATTGCGGGCCGTCCTCATCGCACCTATTGCCGGGTTCTACAACCCGGACTCGAATCAGGCGGCGGCCATCGACGTCGCGCTGTTCGTGCTGTTCATCGGTGGTTTCCTGGGCGTGGTGACCAAGACGGGCGCGATCGACGCGGGCATCGGCGGGGCCATGACGGCGCTCAAGGGCCGTGAGAAGTGGATGATTCCGCTGCTCATGGCGCTCTTCGCCGCCGGCGGCACGATTTACGGCATGGCGGAGGAAGCGCTCGCCTTCTATGCGCTCATCATCCCCGTCATGATCGCCGCAGGGTACGACTCCCTGACGGGCGTGGCCATCATCATGCTCGGCGCCGGCGTGGGCACGCTGGGCTCCACGATCAACCCGTTCGCGACGGTCATCGCCTCGAATGCCGCCGGAGTCCCCTTCACGGCCGGCATGCCGCTGCGCTTCGGCATCCTCGGGGTCAGCTGGCTCGTGTCGGTCGCGTACGTGATGCGGTACGCCGAGGGGGTCCGCAAGGATCCCTCGCGATCGCTCGTGGCCGACCTGGCCAAGAGCAACCGGGAGCACTTCCTGAAATCGCAGGGCGACTCGGGCACACCCGCGCTCACAGGCGTCCGCAAGATCATCCTGGCCATCTTCGGCCTGAGCTTCGCCATCATGATCTGGGGCGTCTCGATGGCGGGATGGTGGATGGCGCAGATGTCGGCGCTGTTCCTGGCCGCCGCGATCCTCGTGGCCTTCATCGTTCGCATGGGCGAAGAGGACTTCACGACGACGTTCGTGAACGGCGCGCGTGATCTCCTCGGGGTCGCGCTCGTCATCGGCATCGCCCGCGGCATCGTCGTGGTGATGGATGCGGGCAAGATCACCGACACCGTCCTGTTCTGGTCCGAACAAGCGGTGAACGGTCTCAGCACGATTGCGTTCATCAACGTGATGTTCGTCCTCGAGCTGGTCCTGTCGTTCTTCGTCCCCTCGTCCTCGGGGCTCGCCGTGCTCACGATGCCGATCATGGCCCCGCTCGCCGACTTCTCGAACGTCGGCCGCGATGTCGTCGTGACCGCGTACCAGTCGGCGAACGGCCTGCTGAACCTGGTCAACCCAACCTTTGCCGTGGTCATGGGCGGCCTCGCGATCGGCCGCGTTCCCTATAACAAATGGCTTCAATTCACCTGGCCGCTGGTGCTGATTCTGGCGGCGATCATCGTGGTCGCGCTCAGCGCCGCGGCGTGACGCGACGCTACGCGATCAAGCCGTCCCGAAGGAGACGCACATGCCAACGTTCGGTGTTCATAGTGAAGTCGGTCAGCTGCGTACCGTCCTCGTCTGTCGTCCAGGACTCGCCCACCAGCGACTGACCCCTGGCAACCGGGCCGACCTGCTGTTCGACGACGTGCTCTGGGTGCACGAAGCGCAGAAGGATCACTACGACTTCGTGCTCAAGATGAAGGAGCGCGGCGTCGAAGTCCTCGACCTTCACGAGCTGCTGGCCGAAACGGTCGCCGACAAAGAGGCGCGGGGCTGGGTGCTCGATCGACGCGTGACGGCCAACGACGTCGGACCCGGTTTGGTACCTGTTCTGCGCGCCTGGCTGGAGGAGATGCCAGCCGCCAAGCTCGCCGAGCATCTCATCGGGGGCATCGCGATTCTCGATCTGCCGAAGTCCGAGGGGTCGGCGATGCTGGAGGAGGCGTTCGGGGGAACGGACTTCCTCGTGCCTCCAGTGCCCAACACGCTGTTCCAGCGCGATCCCTCCTGCTGGATCTACAACGGCGTCACCTGCAATCCGATGTTCTGGCCGGCGCGTAAACCGGAGACGCTCCTTCAGCGCGCGGTCTACAAGTTCCACCCGCGCTTCAAGGGCGCCGACTTCAGGATCTGGTGGGGCGACTCCGACGAGTCATTTGGCGCCTCGACGGTGGAAGGTGGCGACGTCATGCCAGTCGGCAAGGGGGTGGTGCTGATCGGCATGGGCGAGCGGACGACGCGGCAGGCGGTGTTCCAGGTCGCCGCCGCGCTCTTCAAAGATCAAGGGGCAACACGCGTGATCGGCTGCCTGATGCCCAAGAGCCGGGCGGCCATGCACCTGGACACCGTGTTCACTTTCTGCGACCGGGATCTGTGCACGTCGTTCCGGGAAGTGGCCGACCAGGTCCGCTGCTACAGCGCTCGGCCCGACGGGAAAGGCGGCGTCGACATTCACCAGGACAAAGGGCACCTGTTCGACGTGGTCAAGGAAGCCCTCGGGCTCAAGGCGCTGCGCGTCGTCGAAACCGGCGGCAACGCGTGGGAGGCCCAGCGGGAACAGTGGGACGACGGCAACAACGTCGTCGCCCTGTCGCCGGGGGTCGTCGTGGGTTACGACCGCAACACCCACACGAACACGCTGCTGCGGAAAGCGGGAATCGAAGTGATTACGGTGCGCGGTTCGGAACTCGGTCGGGGTCGTGGTGGGGGCCACTGCATGACCTGCCCCATCGCGCGCGATCCGGCTTACTAAAATCGCTCAACTCGACCGGCCAGGGAGACCATCTTATGAGCTTCAACCTACGCAATCGCTCGCTGCTGACGGTGCAGGACTACACGCCGCGCGAGTTCCGCTACCTGCTGGATCTGGCGCGGGACCTCAAGCGCGCCAAGTACGCCCGCACCGAACAGAAGCACCTCGACGGCAAGGAAATCTGCCTGATCTTCGAGAAGACGTCCACACGCACCCGGTGCGCGTTCGAGGTCGCGTGTTACGACCAGGGTGCACATGTCACCTATCTCGATCCTGCCGGCTCCCAGATCGGTCACAAGGAGTCGTTCAAGGACACGGCGCGCGTGCTCGGACGAATGTACGACGCCATCGAGTACCGCGGCGCCAGCCAGGAAGGCGTCGAAGAGCTCGCGAAGTACGCCGGAGTGCCCGTCTTCAACGGCCTGACTGCCGAGTATCACCCGACGCAGATGCTCGCCGACGTGATGACCATGCGCGAGCACAGCGACAGGCCCATCCACGAAATCAAGTACGCGTTCCTCGGCGACACGCGGAACAACATGGGCCATTCGCTGATGATCGTCGGCTGTCTGACCGGAATGGACGTGCGCATCTGCGGGCCCAAGAAACTGTGGCCGTCCGACGAGTACGTGGCGATCGCGAAGAAACTCCAGGAACAGTCGGGCGCCAGGCTCACCATCACCGAGGACACCAAGCAGGCGGTTCAGGGCGTCGACTTCGTGCACACCGACGTGTGGGTGTCGATGGGCGAGCCCAAAGAAGTCTGGAAAGAACGCATCGATCTCCTGCTCAAGTATCAGGTCAACGTGGAGCTGATGAAGGCCACCGGCAACGCGCAGGCGAAATTCATGCACTGCTTACCCGCCTTTCACGACACGGAAACCACCCTCGGCAAGCAGATCGCGGAATCGTACGGTCTGCGGAACGGACTCGAGGTGACCAACGATGTGTTCGAGTCCGAGATGAACATCGCGTTCGAACAGGCGGAAAACCGCATGCACACCATCAAGGCGATTCTTGTCGCCACTCTGGGAGATTGAGCCATGCTGGTGGTCACAGCTTTGGGTGGCAACGCGCTCCTCCGGCGCGGCGAACCGATGACGGCCGAAAATCAACGCCGGAACGTGCGCATCGCCGCGCAGGCTCTTGCCCCGATCGCAGCCGAGCACCAGCTGGTCGTCGGTCACGGCAACGGCCCACAGGTCGGCCTGCTCGCCCTGCAAGGAGCCGCGTACGAAAAGGTGGAAACGTATCCGCTCGATGTCCTGGGTGCTCAGACCGAAGGCATGATCGGCTACATGATCGAGCAGGAGCTCGGTAATCTTCTGCCGTTCGAACGCCCCTTCGCCACCTTGCTGACGATGATCGAGGTCGATCCCGGCGATCTGGCGTTCAAGGATCCGACCAAGTTCATCGGACCGGTCTATACGAAGGCCGAAGCCGACAGCCTGGCCGCCGAGAAATCGTGGGCCTTCAAGCCGGACGGCGACAAGTGGCGGAGGGTGGTCGCGTCACCAGAGCCCAAACGGATCTTCGAGCTGCGACCGATCAAGTGGCTGCTCGAACGAAACACGATCGTGATCGCGGCTGGCGGCGGGGGCATTCCTACGATGTACGAGCCGGGCAAGAAGCGGTCGCTGGCCGGCGTCGAGTGCGTGATCGACAAGGATCTCGCCTCGGAGCTGCTCGCCCGCGATCTCGATGCCGACCTCTTCGTGATGCTCACCGACGCCGATGCGGTCTATGCCGATTGGGGCAAACCGACACAGAAAGCGATTCGTCGTGCGTCGCCGGCCGCGCTGGCCTCCATGCCGTTCGCGGCGGGATCGATGGGACCGAAGGTGCAGGCTGCCTGCCGGTTCGCGATGGCGACGGGAAAGAAGGCGGCCATTGGCGCCCTGGCCGATCTGAGCAAGATCCTCGCGGGCGAAGCGGGCACCACGGTCTCGCCCAGCGAAACCAGTATCGTCTATGGCGCCTGAGGGACAGCCCGTCGCCACCATACCTGGGAACTCCCCTTCCGCCGCCAAGAGTCTGGGAATGGCCGCCTGCACGGCTATCGTCGTGGGCAACATGGTGGGCTCGGGCTTCTATCTGTCGCCCTCCGCGCTGGCCCCTTACGGTCTTCTGGCGATTCTCGCCTGGATCGTCATGGGCGGCGGCGCCATCTGTCTGGGCCTGACGTTCGCCCGGCTGTCGCGGCTTGCGCCGGCAACGGGAGGCCCGTACGCCTACTCGAGAATGGGATTTGGAGATTTCGCCGGCTTCCTCGTCGCCTGGGGCTATTGGATTTCGATCTGGGCGTCGTTGCCGGCCATTGCCGTGGCCTTCACCGGATCGTTCGTGAAGGTGGTGCCGGCGCTGCAAGGCAACCGGATGGCCGCGATCATCATCACGCTCGCGGCGATGTGGCTCGTCGTGCTCACCAACCTGCGGGGGGTGAAGGAAGCCGGCCTGTTCGCGGAGATCACGACCTACGCGAAGCTCGTGCCGTTCGGCGCGATCTCGCTCCTCGGGCTCGCTTTCATCCGCCCGGAAAATCTGTCCGAGTTCAACCCCAGCGGGGAATCGCTGCTCGCGTCGAGCGCCGCACTGGCGCCGCTCACGATGTTCGCGTACCTCGGGCTCGAATCCGCCACAGTGCCGGCGGGGGACGTCGTCGATCCCGAGCGCACGATCCCACGGTCGACAATATTGGGCGTATCGGTGGCCGCTCTCCTCTACGTGCTCGGCACCACGGTCGTGTTGGGCGTCGTCCCTCGCGCCGAGCTCGTGAAGTCGGCCGCGCCGTTTGCCGACGCAGCTCGAATCATGTGGGGCGCCTGGGCCGCAGGCATCGTGGGCGTCGCGGTCATGATCTCCTCTCTCGGTGCCCTGAATGGATGGACGCTGCTCATGGGCCAGGTGCCGATGGCCGCCGCCGGCGACAAGCTCTTCCCTCCGCTCTTCGGGAAGGTCTCGGCGCGCGGCGTGCCCGCAGTCGGCATCGTATTCTCAGCCGTCCTCGCAACAGCCCTCACCTTGATTCAAGCCGCCGGCGGATCCGGGTTCGCGGCCTTCTACAGTCTCGTCGTCAACCTCGCCACGATGACGGCCGTCGTTCCCTACGTGTTCTGCGCTCTCGCCGTGGGCCTGGTGGCCGCCCGTTCCTCGCGTGGTGGGGTCGTTCCGCGCGTGACGGCGGTCGAAGCTATCGCGTTCGTCTTCTCGCTCTTCACGATTTATGGTTGCGGCCCTGACGCGGTGTTGTACGGCTTCGTCCTCCTGCTCCTCGGCATTCCCGTGTATGTGTGGCAGCGGCGCCAGCAGTCAATCATCGTACCGGCAACGAACTGACGAGGACGTCCTCGTCGCCGTCGTCCATCCGCGCGACAGCAACGAACGCGAGCCACTCGATCAGCGACCGAGTGGTCGTCTGCAAATCGATCGGCCGCTCATGTCAGGCCCAGCGACTCCACGGCGTCGCGCAGAACGCCCGCGCTGGCTCGCAGTTCCTGGTGTTCCCTGGCGTCGAGCGACAACGGAATGGTCGCGAGCACGCCCTCGCCGCCAACCACGTGTGGAAGCGACAGCGTCAGGCCCTCGCAGTCAGGCACATCCCTCACCCGCGAACAGATGGTTAGCACGGCTCGCTGATCGTGCAGCAGCACGTCAACAATGTGCGCGACGGCGCTGCCGATGCCGTAGTACGTCGCGCCCTTGCCGGCGATGATGTGGTAGGCCGCGCGCCGGACCTGTTCGTCGATCTGCCGCCGTTGTCCGTCCGTGAGCGCGATACGCTGGACCTCGGCGAACTCATCCAGGTGAAGACCCGCAATGGACGCCTGCGACCAGACCAGCACTTCCGAGTCGCCATGCTCGCCGATGACGTACGCGTGGACGTGATGAGGGTCCACCCCGAAGTGCCGGCCGAGCAGCGCGCGAAACCGCGCGGTGTCGAGCGTCGTGCCGGACCCGAACACGCGCGTTTGCGGCACGCCGAAATCGGCGGCGAGGTTGGCCGCGAGATGGGTCATGATGTCCACCGGATTGGTGACGACGAGGAGCACGGCTTCTGACGCGACGCGGAGGATCGACGGCACAATCAGCCGGAAGACGTCGGCGTTGCGCCGCAGAAGCTGGAGCCGCGTCTCGCCCGGCTTCTGCGCCACGCCGCCGGCGATGACGACAACGTGCGCGCCGGCGAGGTCGGAATAATCTCCCGCCCGAACCGTCAAGGGATTAGCGAACGGAACGGCATGGAAGATGTCGTTGGCCTCCGCCTCGGCTCGCGCGGGGTTCACGTCGACGAGCACGATTTCCCGACCGACGCCGCGCATGACGAGCGCGTACGCGGACGCCGACCCGACCATGCCGCAGCCGACGATTGCGATCTTCATGACGGGCTGCTCCCGGCCTCAGGCCATCACGCGGGGCCAGCGGCCTTGATCTCCGGGGAGGCGCCAGCCTCGTACGTCCGGAAGTTCTTGTTGAACAGACCAGCCAGCGCCCCGGCTGCCGCGTCGTAGGCCGCCTGGTCACTCCACGCGCGACGCGGGACGAGGATTTCTGCCGGAACGCCAGGACACTCGGTCACCGTGTCGAAGCCGAACAGCCTGTCGCGTTCCGCCTTGGCGTTCGCGAGCGCCCCGCTGTGGATGGCGTCGATGATGGCCCGCGTGTGCTTCAGGCTGATACGCTTGCCGACGCCATACGCGCCACCGCCCCAGCCGGTGTTCACAAGCCAGACGCGCGCGCGATGCTGTTTCATCTTCGCCGCCAGCAGCTCGGCGTACTTGTTGGGGTGCCAGACGAGGAAAGGCCCGCCGAAGCAGGGCGAGAACGTCGCCTGCGGTTCGGTGACGCCCATTTCCGTGCCGGCCACTTTGGCCGTGTAGCCGCTGATGAAGTGATACATCGCGTGCGCCGGCGATAGAGAACTGACTGGAGGCAGCACCCCAAAGGCATCGCACGTGAGGAAGATGATGTCGGAAGGGTGACCGGCGACGCACGGCACTTTCGCGCTGTGGATGAACTCGATCGGGTAGGCGCCGCGGGTGTTCTCGGTGATGCTGGTGTCGGTGAAGTCCACGTGGCGATCCTCGTTGAGCACGACGTTCTCAAGCACGGCGCCGAAACGGAGAGCCTGGAAGATGTCCGGCTCGCTTTCCGGCGTCAGATTGATCGCCTTCGCGTAGCATCCCCCTTCGATGTTGAAGATGCCATCGTCGCTCCAGCAGTGCTCGTCGTCGCCAATGAGGTGACGTTTGGGGTCGGCAGACAGCGTCGTTTTGCCGGTGCCGCTCAGACCGAACAGCACCGAGGATCGTCCGGTCTGCTTGTCGGCCGTGGCCGAGCAGTGCATCGAGAGTATGCCGCGCTTGGGTGCGAAGTAGTTCGCCACCGTGAACACGCCCTTCTTCATCTCGCCGGCATACTCGGTGCCGAGGATCACCAGTTCGCGGTCCTCGAGGCTGAGGTCGACGCTGGTGGTCGAGCCCATGCCCGACGTGAGGCGGTTCGCGGGAAAAGCCCCCGCATTGTAGATGGTGAAATCCGGCGTGCCGAACGCCGTCAGCTCCTGCGCGGTGGGCCGTATCAGCATGGTGTGCATGAAGAGCGCGTGGTACGGCCTCGAGCAGATGACGCGCACCCTGATGCGGTACTTCGGATCCCACCCGGCGAAGCCGTCGAAACAGTAGAGCCGGTCGCGTGTGTTCAGGTAGTCGAGCGCCCGCTGGCGGTTGATGGCGAAGGTGCGCGCCTCGCACGGAATGTTGACGGGGCCCCACCAGACGTCCTTTTCCGAATCGGGATGTTTCACCACGCGCTTGTCCTTGGGGGAACGCCCGGTCTTCGCGCCCGAGTAGGCGACGAGGGCGCCGTTGCCGGCGATGCTCGCGTCCTTCTCGTAGCGAATAGCGTGCTCGTAGAGGGAACTGGGCGGAAGGTTGTGGTGGACGTCGCCGACGGTGATTTGGTGTGGCTCAAGGCTGAACTGACTCATCCGAGCGTCCTCCGGTCGCGACTCCCGCCAGCGCGGCGCGAATGATCAGCTGCGCCTCGCGCTGAATACGCTGCAGGTGATCGCGTCCCCGAAAACTTTCCGCGTAGAGCTTGTAGACGGCTTCCGTGCCCGACGGGCGCGCCGCAAACCATCCGTGCGCCGTGACGACCTTCAGCCCCCCGATGCCGGCGCCGTTGCCGGGTGCCGTCGTCAGACGCGCCTCGATCGGGTCGCCGGCCAGCTGCGACGCCGTGACGTCCCCGGGTGACAACGTGCGCAGCACGGCCTTCTCTTCGTCGGTCGCCGGAGCGTCGATCCGCTCGTATACCGGCGCGCCGAGCTCCCTCGTCAAGTCGCCGTACAGCTCCGAGGGATCGCGACCTGTGCGCGCCATGATTTCGATCGCCAGAAGGTCCAGGATGATTCCGTCCTTGTCGGTGGTCCACACGGTCCCATCGCGCCGAAGAAACGAAGCGCCCGCGCTTTCTTCGCCGCCAAAACCGAGCGACCCCTCCAGCAGGCCCGGAACAAACCACTTGAACCCGACGGGCACCTCGACGAGCGTGCGCCCGATTTTGGTCGCGACGAGGTCGATGACGCTGCTGCTGACCACGGTCTTGCCGACCGCCGCGCTCCGGCGCCACTCAGGACGGTGCGTGAACAGGTAGAAGATCGCCGCCGCCAGGTAGTGGTTCGGGTTCATCAGGCCTTCGCGGCGCGTCACGATGCCGTGCCGGTCGGCATCGGGATCGTTGCCGAACGCCACGTCGAATCGATCTTTGAGCCGCACGAGCTTGGCCATCGCGTACGGCGATGAGCAGTCCATCCGGATTTTGCCGTCCCAGTCGAGCGACATGAAGCCGAACGTCGGATCGACGGTTTCATTGACGACTTCCAGATCGATGCCGTACCGGTCGACGATGGGCCTCCAGAACGCGACGCTCGAGCCGCCGAGCGGATCCACACCGACCTTTAGGCCCGCGTTGCGGATGGCGTCCATGTCCACGACCGAATTCAGGTCACCGACATATGACCCGACATAGTCGTATGGGTGAGTGGTGGGCGCATGGCGGGCTCGTTCGTACGGAATTCGGGTCACGCCCCGGAGATGGTCAGCCAGCAGCTGATTGGCCCGGTCCTCGATGACTCGGGTCACGTCTGTATCGGCCGGCCCCCCGTTCGGCGGGTTGTACTTGAAGCCGCCGTCCTCAGGTGGGTTGTGCGAGGGGGTGATGACGATGCCGTCGGCGGGACCCGCTACGCCGCGACGGTTATGCGTCAGGATGGCGTGGGAGACGGCCGGGGTAGGCGTCCAGCCCTCCTGGTTGTCGATCATGACATCCACGGCGTTCGCCGCGAGCACCTCGATGGCCGTTCTGAAGGCGGGCTCCGAGAGCGCGTGCGTATCTCGACCAACGAACAACGGACCAGCCGGGCCCTGGCTCGCTCGGTAGTCGCAGATCGCCTGGGTGATCGCGAGCACGTGCGCTTCGTTGAAGGTGCCGAGAAGCGACGAGCCTCGATGACCGCTCGTTCCGAAACCGACCCGCTGCGAGCGATCCCGGATGTCGGGCTTGCGCGAGTAGTACTCCCCCTGGAGTCGATGGACGTCGATCAGCACGTTCTGGGGAGCGGGAGCGCCGGCACCGGGATGAATCGCCATGGCATCAGCGCCCGGTCGCGCCGGCCTACTTGGTCTGCCGCGTGGGGTACTTGGCGAACATCTCGGCCACGACGCGGTCGATCGTGGCCGCGAGCTCCTCGGCCTGGGTCTCGATGGGCTCATCCACGCGCAACTGCAACAACCGGCGTCGGCTCGCCGGTTCGAGCAGCACAACCCCCAGGCTGCCGACGCTGTAGCCAGGCCTCGCCCCCTTGGCATCCGGCTTCGCCTTCAGGTCCACATCGGTCCGGCTGAGGGAGTAATACGACACCACCACGTCGCCAGGTCCTGAGGTCGCCTTCTTCATGGCAAGGCCAGCGAGCTCGCGATCGACGGCCGCGACGATCTGGGCGTCAACGGCCTTGATGGCCGATGGTTGACCCGCCATCCAGGAGTACGTCTTGAACTTCGCGAAGTCCACGTCCTTTTCCGCGGTCACGGCAATCCCGTACTTTGGTGACTGGCCCGCGACAGCAACAGCGGACGCGACGACGATACAGGTCACGATCAAACGCTTCATGGGCATCCTCCCCGAGAAATCAATGGGCAAACGAATCGGGAATACTCTAGGGGGTCACACGGCCGGTCAGCTGGACCTCGACGTCGGCGAAATCATCGAGCACCACTCCATCCGGCGATGGCTTCACCCGGGCAGCCCCGTTCATCGTGCCGCTCACGCCGCCCTGCTCGTCGATTTGCAGGTCCACGACCGTTAACTCGTACCCAGCTCGAGGCTTCTTCGGGTCCCCACTGAGAAAAAACAACGGTCGATCGGCGATGAGCAGCAGGCGTCGCCCTTTTGTCGCCTCCCCCTGCTCACGTGCGTAGCGGATATCCACCTGGCGCTTCTCGAGTTGGATCATCCCGACCGCGGGAAGGGCGCGCAGAGTATTCAGAGCATTGGCGTATCCGCCGAACTTCAGCGCGTCGGTCACGCGCACCCGCCGACTTTCTTCCATCAAACGGTCGACGCGAATGGTCAATTTCGACGTGATGGCTGTCGCGCCCGATTTCACCTGGGCATCGACAGCCAGGGCGACCGGATATTGGGCGGCGTGTCCCGGTACGCCAGCGCTGACGACAAGACCCCCAACGAGCAATGCCCGACGTAGTGCTCCCATGAAGCCCCTCCTCAAACTGAAGCCGGAGTCGCGGCATCGATTGGACTGCGACACCGGCATGGGCAGCCGGCAGTCTGCGAAGTGCACGGCCTGCGACGGGAAACGCAATAGAGAAAACCGCTCCAACTGCCGATGCAGTCCCGCGTCTCCATCATATCGCCGCGCTCGAGAAAATCTCGCACGCAAACGGCTTTGTCGAAGATGAACGACAGCTGCGAAGACTGCTTGGCGGCTCCGGCCACTCGGGGAGACTCCAAAATGCTGGAGACCGAAGAAGAAGAGACCGCTGGTACAGCGAAATCAAGCGGGCGAGGCGGCTTTGGGACGCTTCAGCCCCAGTTTGATCATCCGCGTCTCCAGAGTGGTCGGCCTGAGCCCCAGCCGATCCGCTGCGCCACCGGTGCCACGGATGCGCCAGTTCGTGGCTTCCAAGACACTGTGGACATGTTCTCTCTCGACATCAGCCAGCTTATCGCTCCGTTTCTGCGTCAAGGACGTTTTCGGGAGGGGGATGGCCAGCCGCGTACCGGTCGCCACAATCATCGCGCGTTCCACGACGTTCCGCAGCTCCCGGATGTTGCCGGGCCACGAGTACGCCTGCAGGGCCTTCATGTCCTCTCGCGAGATGGCTTCGACATGCTTCCCGAACACCTTTGAAAATTCTCCGACGAATCGCCAAACCAGCAGGGGAATGTCGTCAACCCGCTCGCGCAGCGGGGGCACCCGGATCGGGAAGACGTTGAGTCGATAGAACAGATCCTCCCGGAATGAGCCCTCGGCGATCCGCTGCTCCAGATCGCGATGCGTGGCTACGATGATGCGCGTATCGACGGGTATCGGTTTCGGGCTTCCGAGCCGCTCGATCTGTCTCTCCTCCAAGACTCTCAGCAGCTTGACCTGGACTTCTGGCGGCAGGTCGCCGATCTCGTCGAGAAAAATGGACGAGCGATCCGCCAGCTCGAAGCGGCCGATCTGTCTGGCCAGGGCGTCCGTAAACGCGCCTTTCTCACGGCCAAACAGCTCGCTCTCGAAGAGCGCCGCAGGAATCGCCGAGCAGTTCACCCGTACCATCGGCCGCTGATGACGCGGGCTCAGTTCGTGGATCTGCGTCGCGAACAGCTCTTTCCCGGTGCCGGTTTCGCCCAGCAGCAGCACGGTCGAATCGGTGACAGCCACCTGTTGAATCTGGTCGAGGATGCGGCGCAAGGCCGGACTGTGTCCAACGATGACGCTGCTGCCAAGCCGCTCCTGAACCTCCCGCCGCAGGTAGAGGTTCTCGTCGTGCAGTCGATCGCGCAGCCGGACCACCTCCGCGAGCGCGCGTCCGATCGCCTCGTCGCTTTCGCGTCGTGCCAGGACATTGCCGAACACCGACGCGATAACGCGACAGCGGTGGATGTTCTCCGGGGTCCACTCGCGCTCCTGCCGCACTATGTTGAAACCGACTGCCCCGACGATCCGTCCCCCAACCGATAACGGTACCGTCACGCAAGACCGCGTGCCCAAAGCGCGGTAGCTCTCGCGGTCCACGGAACTTGGAACGTCGTCCACTTTCGAGAAGTGGATGATCCGGCCCGAGAGTGCCTGCTCGAGCGCCCAGGGAAACCGCTCCTTGCCCTGAATCGACTGAATCGGCTCGATACCCTCGCGCTCCCAGCTCACCGGATCGACGAGCATGCCGTCTCGTTCAATACGGAAAAAGGTACACCGGTCGACTTCGAGGATTTGAGCAATTCGCCGGAGGGCCTCTCGAATCGCCGGCTCGAGTTGGTCGCTAGCGAGGTTGATGAACTGCGACGAGATCTCCGCAATGAGGCGCTCAAAGGCAATCTGCGTGTCGACCGCGTGTGGATCGGCCTGGGTGGCTCCGTTCCGATCCGTCAGATCGGCCACGGCGACGAGCACAAGGGTTCCCTGCTTCGTCGTGACGGGATTCAACCCGACTTCGACCGGAAACCGTGAGCCGTCGCGTCGCTGTCCGAACAACTCATATCCCCTGCCCGTCGCCGTGGTCGTCGGATGGGTCAGGAAGTCGACGCGATGGGCGGCGTGAGAGGCTCGAAGCGCACCCGGCAGAACAACATCAACTGATTGACCTGTCAGTTCTTCTGGCGTATAGCCGAATTGGCGGGCGAGTTGGGTGTTGACGAGAGAAATACAACCGTCGGGACCCAGCACGAGAAAGCCGCCGGGTAGCGACTCGGCCACCGCTTCGAGCAGGTGGGTCAGCTCGTCTTCTGCCGAACCGGGATCCAGATCCGGCTGTGCCAGCACTTGCCTAGTCTAGCGCAAGAGGGGGACCTGCGTGCCAGGCTGAAGGGTCCCGTCCGGTATTCCGGAGTCACGGGTGTCGACCGCCACGCCGTTTCCCTCAGGACATGGGATCCTGTCGCGCCTCCCTCACGTAATCGAGCCCTCGCGTCGTCGCGATGAATTCGAACTGGACCTTCGGGGGCTCCTGCGCGGATTCGATGACCGACAACAGCGATGTAAACAGGTCGGAACGGACACGGCGCCTCATCTCGGCCTCGGTTCCCCATTCCTCCATGTAGTGCACGGTCGAGTCCGCATCGGTCCAGACGGCGCAGCCCAGGCAGCCCGGCTCCAGTCGCGTCGTCGACATGAGAAACCGAAGCGCTTCGACGAGCCGCCCCGAACTGTCAGGGGAAGCAGGGAGGGTCACAGTCAAGCGCATGGTTTGTGATGTCACAGGTGATGTCACAGGCGTCACACGCCGGAACGGTACGCAATCGAGTTGCGCACGTCCGCCTCGAGATCGGCGAGTTCCCTCATGGAGCTGAGCTCCTGGCCGCAAGAGGCGTCTGTCGCGGACGCTTGAGTCCGAGCTTGGCCATGCGCGTTTCGAGCGTGGTCGGCTTGAGGCCCAGCCGCTCGGCCGCGCCGCCCGACCCCCGAATTCGCCACCCCGATCCATCCAGGACGGCACGGATGTGCTGGCGCTCGACGTCAACGAGCTTCGAACTGCGCATCGCGGCCGCGATAGACGGTTGGGGCGGTGTGATGACGAGCCGGTGGTCCAGCGAGGTAATCATCGCGCGCTCGACGACGTTACGAAGCTCACGGAGATTGCCCGGCCAGGTGTAGTGCTGCAGCGCCGCCAGGCTTCCCTCGGCAATCGAGTCCACGCGCTTACCAAACGCTCTCGAGAATTCCTCGACGAATCCCCACACCAGTATCGGAATGTCCTCCACTCGATCGCGCAGCGGTGGCACGTGAATCGGAAAGACGTTGAGCCGGTAGTACAGATCAGCCCGGAACAACCCCTCGGCAATGCGTTGTTCCAGGTTGCGATGGGTGGCGACGATAATCCGCACGTCCACCGGAATCGGCTGGGGGCTTCCGAGTCGCTCGATGTGCCGCTCCTCCAACACGCGCAGGAGCTTGACCTGCGTGTCGAGTGGCAAGTCGCCGATCTCGTCGAGAAAAATCGTGGACCCGTGTGCCAGCTCGAACCGACCGACCTGCCGCGCCAGCGCGCCAGTGAACGCGCCCTTCTCGCGACCGAACAGCTCACTCTCGATGAGGGTCGCCGGGATCGCCGCACAGTTCACGCGGACCATCGTGCGCGGCCGCCGCGCGCTGAGGCCGTGAATCTGCGTGGCCAGCAGCTCTTTGCCCGTGCCCGTTTCTCCCAGCAACAGGACCGTCGAGTCGGTCGCGGCCACCTGCTGAACCTGCTCCTGCACGCGACGCAACGCCGCGCTATGGCCGAGAACCTGACCCTGCCCCGTTCGCTCGGAGATTTCACGACGAAGTTGCGTGTTGTCGGACTGCAGCTGGTCCTGCAGCCGCTCTACCTCTGCGAGTGCCGCCCGCAGAGATCGATTGCCCTCCTGCCAGGCAATGGCCTGTCCGAACACGCCGGCGATCAGCTTGAGCCTGTTGACGGCATCGTCGGTCCACGTCCGCTCGGAACGGAGCGTCTGAAAGGCGAGAGCGCCGACGACGCGCCCAGCGACGACCAACCCCATCGCGATCGCCGATCTGGTGCCTGAGTCCTCGTACGCGCGACGGTCGGCTGCGCTCGGAACCTCGCCGAGGGTCGAGAATGAGACGACCCCCTCGGTCAGCAGGCGCTCAATCGACCAGGGAAACCGGTTCGCCGCCGATAGAGGGACCGCATCGATTTCGAGGCCTTCGACCGCCCACCTGACCTCGTCGATCAACGTTCCGTCGGGTCCGGCTCGATAGAACGCGCCGCGGTCAACGCCGATCGCCACGCAGATGCGGGAGAGCGCGTCACGGATGGCCCGGTCGATTTCTTCCTTTGAGATGTTGAGAAAACACCCCGAAAGCTCCGTCACCAGCTGCTCGAACGCCATCTGGCCTGTAACCGGGTGGCCGCGTTGCTGAAGGTCACGTTCGACGCTTTCAACAAGAGAAACGAGTACGCATCGCTTACCGGCGCGTTCGACAGAGGTCAGGCTGACACCGAGCGAGAGCCGCGACCCGTTCCGCCGAATTCCGACGAGGTCCAGCCGTATTCCACTCGACTGGGCCTGCCAGATGGCGCTTTGAACGGCACGGCCGCCGTCCAGAAGGAGGGCATCCACTGGCTGTCCGGCCAGTTCCCCGCGGTCGTAGCCAAACTGCCGTTCGGCAGCCCGATTCACGTGAACGATTGCCCCCTCGTTCGTCACGACCAGAACGCCGCTCGGGGCGGCCTCGATCGCAAGCTCGAACGGATCTACCGCATCCATGAACTGCCTGTCACCACGTCGGTCTTGAAGGATAAGGGGCGCCTGCGCCAGTCGCCTCGGCGCGCGACCACGGTCCGCACGCACGAGCTCTTGCACCTCACGTACCAGACTGGATTGGTCTCCGACTTTGAGAAAGTCGCTACGTATGTGAAAGATGGCGGGGGCAGGCGTCGGTAGCCGGCCGCACGGGGCTCCGGGATAACGTCTTTCATTCCGAGTATACGGAGCTTCTCCGCATGGGAGCCAGCGCCATCCGGCTGCTGAACAGCCCACGCATGGGGTTCGTGTTCTTTGGCACCACTACGAGGCGCCCGCCGAGAAAGCGACGGGGGCAGTGGGGAGACAGACAGTGGAATTACTATTTGACCGGAGGGGCTCCAGAATAACGGAGGCTGTCGCGACACCCAACCGTCGAATTCCGTTACGACTGGCGTTTTCTTACAGCCATGCTGCACCGCGCGAGGCGCCGGCGTGGCATCGGCTGTGCTCCGATGGTCGGACGATGAGACTGTTTCCGCGGAAACGAGGCACCAAGCCGGGGTCCGCGCGTCGGGGTGGCAGCGAAGCCCGGGGCGGGAATCGTCGCGCTTTCTTGCTGGTTGCCTGCGTCCTTGCGACCTGGGGGTCGTCCAGTCTGGCCGTGCGATCGCTCAGAATCGCCCCGCCGCGGACGAATTCAACGACTCGCACTTCCACCTGACGAACTACGTTCAGGAGGGGATCGACGTCAGCCAGTTCCTGAAGATCATGGGGAATCGCGTCGCTCGATCCATCCTGTTCGGCATTCCGCTGCAGCAGCAATGGTCATACGCGAACTCGGGCGACTTCGCACCGACCTACTACCTGCAAACCGACGCGCCGCTCTACCACTACTCGTTCACCGACGCGCACATCGCGAGCGTGTATCGCTCGCTCAGCAGGGAGGACCAGCTCCGTTTCGACCCCATGATCACGGGGTTCAACCCCGCCGACATGTACGGCGTCGATCACATCCGCCGCGTGTTGCAGATCTTTCCGGGCGTTTTCACCGGCATCGGCGAATTCACCATCCACAAAGAGTTCGTCTCCGGCAAGATCTCCGGTGAAACGGCCAGCCTGACGAACCCTGCCCTCGACCGCATTCTCGACTTCGCCGGCGAGGTCGGGCTCGTCGTGCTCATCCACAACGACGTCGACGTTCCCTTTGCGAAAGAGGACGCCGAACCGGTCTACATGACGCAGCGGTGTCGGGGGCGGCATCATCGCGGTCTCCCCTGGCAGATTCGGGATTGCCGTGGTCGCGCCCCCCCTCGACGACGCAGGCAACAGCGTGAAGGCTCAGCGGGCCATTGCCGCCATCTCGAACGCGCTCGGCGGCAATCCGCTGGCACCGAGGGCTCGCTGAGGGCGCGGAGGCCCCCGACCGGTAGTCGGAAATTCGCCAGCGCCTGGAGACTATCGCGCGGTCACGACTGCCGGAACTCGCCCTGAGAGGGTCCGAACAGGTTCAAACAAGCAGCCTCCTGGAAAAGCCGGGCTTGGCATTGCGCTTGCTGTTCGCCAGCCAGAACGAACCGAGGAGGTTGTGCGCGATGGGCTGTCAGCTAGGAAAAAGCGTCAGTACGCTTGCGGAAAGACCCCTTACGGGAAAGGGCGAGATGGAAGTCTGTTTGTTCGAGCCTTGCAGCGACCAGGCGGTCGCTCACGAAGCCAAGGATGCGCTGCAGTGGAACGTGGTGATTCCACAAGGGCGCGTTACGGTGCATATCGCTGATGGCTGGTTGACGCTCAAAGGTGTTCTCGACTGGCAGTATCAGAAAGAGGCCGCCGTTCGGGCCGTACGACATCTCGCCGGGGTAAAGGGTGTCACGAACCGCATCATTCTCAGACCCGACCTCAGCGGGGCGATCCGGCAACCCTCCCCGCGTCCCACGCCTTTTCGTGGCTCGCGCGCCGATTCCTCGTGGGAGACGGCGAGAGTCTGCACCCAGGCTGCTGACTCTCCAGTCGAATGAGAGCGAGTCCGAATTATCGGACTCGACAAGAGGCAGGCAGTCTGTCATCGTTCCGTTTCCGCGAGGATCGGCCGCCCGCAGCGGGTCGAGCAGGCACCTCGCTTGCGGTGCCGGCCATCATGGTCCGACATCATCTGGTTCAACATCGAAGGAAGGAAAACGCATGCTGAACTCTTTCGCGCTCGCGGCGCTGCTTACGGTTCTGCCGCTCGCGGCCTTCGCGCAAGGCCAAACCGACAAGACCGTCACCAAGGAAAACGCCGTGACGGCGACGATGGCGATACAGGCGATCGACCAGACCACCCGGTCGATCACATTGCGCGCCGAGAACGGCGACGAAGACACCTTCACCGTGGGCCCCGAAGTCACCCGTTTCAACCAGCTCAAGGTGGGCGACAAGATCCGGGCGACCTACTACGAATCGCTGGTGTTTCAGCTGCGCAAGCCCGGGACGCCCAGCACACCGGCATCCACGACCGTCGCCGGCGGCCGAATCGTCGAGGTGCCCGGGGGGGCGGCCGGGAAACAGCAGACCACAACGGTGACTGTGAAAGCCGTCGACATGAACGTGCCCTCGATCACCGTCGTGACCGCCGATGGCCGGACCATGACGAGGAAGATCGATAACAGGAAGAATCTGGAAGGCGTCAGCCCGGGCGATCGGATTGACATCACTTACACGCAAGCCCTGATCGTGAACGCCGAAGCCGCCAAATAGGAAGAGCCGCCCGCATGCGTGGAAGCCGCCCCGGATGGCTTGTGCGCATGCGGTGCTCCGCTGCCCAGACCCGGCAAGTGGCCTCACAAAGCAGTCAGCTCGAACACGTGGTAGCCCCACGCGCGCATGTCCAGGTACAGGCCCCGTGAAGCGAGATCGCTGCCCTCCCGATCGAAAGCGGGAGACCCCATCAGATCCTTGAACCGAACCGACCGATCGTCAAGGTTCGGAAGCGGCAGGCGCACGTAACATTGACTCTGGTTGGCGGCGTAGTTCACAGCGACCAGGCATAATTCGCCTGCTCGGCCGCTCCACAGGCAGGCAATCACACAGTCCCACGTCCAGTTGCCCTCCCAGGCCGACAGACATTCGACAAGCCGCCACTCGCCGTCTCGAACCGCCGCGTGCCTCAGCACCGCCAGGAGGCCGTCGTAGAAGCGCCGCAGGACGGGATCGGCCGGCTCGACCGGCGCGCGGACGAGGTGCGGCGAAATGCGTTTCCGCCGGCCTTCGAATTGACCCTGGTGGAAGAATCGCAAACCGGGTGACAGATACGTGATGACGGCAGTGGCTTCGTGCACGTCCGACCCAAAGGTGGCGGCCGCGCGTGGCTCGTCGTGGTTCTCCATGAAACGCGCGAGCCTGTCCTGATAGTCGAGCCCGGCATGGAGATGTTCCCGCACCGGCCTGGCGTGACCCTCGCGCAGGCGATCGTAGAGCCGCTTGTCGTAAGCGTAGTCGAAGCCCTGCTGCTGCATGGTCCATTCGAGGTCCCAGTAGACTTCGGCCATGAAGCAGAATCCCGGAACCCGCTCGCGCACGCGCCGCGTGGCGTCCGGCCAGAAGAGCGGCGCGCACCGCCCCCACGTTCGCTCGAAGACCTCGGGCAGCACCAGCATCGCCATGTCGCAGCGCACGCCGTCGCACTGCCCGGCGATCCGCAGGAGTTCTCCGACCATCGCTCCCTGCGTGGCGGTATTGCTGTAGTCGAGCTGCAGCGTATCGGGCCATCCGGCAAAGTACGGGTCACGTCCGAGCGCCAGCACTCTCTCGACGCCAGCCTGCCTGATCCGCGTGTAATTGTGCGGGGTCTGCGCAAGATCCGACTCGGTGCCCGCGACGTAATACTCCGGGTGAAGCTCCACCCAGGGGTGGTCGGGTGCGGTGTGATTCGGCACGAAGTCGAGCATCAGCTTCAACCCGCGGCTCCGAAGACGCTGTCGGATCCGCGCGAGCGCCGCATCTCCGCCCAGGGCGGCATGAACCGTGTACCCGCTGATCGCGAACCCCGAGCCCGCGATGTCGTCTTCCCGGAGATCGGGGAGCGTCTGCCTGAACTCTTCCCGCCACTCGTGGTTCGCACGCGAGATCCGCTGCGCGGCGGGGCCCGTCTGCCAGACGCTGAGCAGCCAGATCCAGTCGAACCCCATTTCGGCCAAGCGATCGAGCTCGGCGTCCGGAATGTCATCCAGCGTAGCCGTTCGACCGAGTCTCCCGGACAGTTCGGTCAGCCAGACTCGCGTGTTGATCTGATACAGCGACGGGTAGCGCACCGTTCCCATTCGATTGCCTCCGCGGAGATTGTGCCTCGGTCCCGGTTAGCCCAGCCACTCCGATGATTCGGATGACCGCGCCCGGTGGATAGAAACGGGATGGGAAACCCGTATAAGATCAGCGACAATCGCCCCAAAGCCCATGCAGATCCGCCATCTTCTCCCGCGCGTTGCGTTCCTGCTCCTCGTGATCGCGACCGCGACGCCGGCGTTCCCGCAGACCGTGGTGAAGCTGCCCAACAACCGGTACACCCCGCGGGAGGACGTCGAGCTCGGTCGCGAAGCCGCCGAGGAAGTTCGCAAGGAGTATCCGATCATCGAGAACGAGCGCATCACCCGCTACCTGACGACGCTCGGCGATCGACTGGTGGCGGCCGCTCCTGCGGAACTGAAGCAGTCGGTCTACGAGTACTCGTTCACGCCCGTTAACCTGAAAGAGATCAATGCGTTCGCGCTGCCGGGCGGGCCGATGTTCGTGCAACGGGGCATGTTCGACGCCGCGGCGGCCGAGGACGAAGTCGTCGGCGTGATGGCGCACGAGCTGTCCCACGTCCTGCTTCGCCATGGCACGGCCAACATGTCGAAGGCGCAGAACCCGTGGATGCAGCTCGGTCAGCTCGCCGGCGTGCTGGGCGGGGCAGTGGTCGGAGGGTCGGCGGGAGCCGCCATCGCGCAAGGCAGCCAGTTCGGGTTGGGGACGCTGATGCTGCGATACAGCCGGGACTTCGAGAAGCAGGCGGACCTGCTGGGTACGCAGATCATGGCGCGCGCCGGCTACGACCCGCGGGCACTCGCCCGCATGTTCGAAACGATCGAGCGCGAGTCGAAAAAGAGCGGCGAGAGCGCCCCGCAGTGGATGAGCAGCCACCCCAATCCCGGCAACCGCACGCAGTACATTGGCAACGAAGCCAGACTGCTGACCATCGCGAGTCCCGCCGACCAATCGGAATTCGAACCGATCAAGTCGGTGTTCGCGTCGCTGCCGCCGGCGAAGTCGATGGCCGATGTGGCACGAGACAAGGGCACGTCGAACGGCGGACCGGCTCAATCGGTTGGAACTCCTGGCCAGCCCGTGCCGTCGCCGTCCCCGCAGTACAGGAACGTCAGCGGGGGGCAGGTTTTTCAGGCAGCCGTTCCAGACAATTGGACCAGCCTGCCGTCGAAGACCTCGATCAAGGTCGTCCCGCCGAACGGGTACGGTCCGCTCAACGGGCAGACGGTCTTCACTCACGGTGTCGAATTCGGCATCGCTGAGGCTCGATCGCGCGATCTCCGAGAAGCCACCAACGCCTGGTTGAACGGGGTCGCGCAGAACAACCCCGAGCTCCGCCTGGCCGGCCAGCAGCGGGCGCTGCAGATTTCGCAACGCTCGGCGCTCGCCACGCCGCTCGTCAACCCGTCGCCTCTTGGCGGTCAGGAACGCATTGGCGTCTACACGATGTTCCTGCCCGACGGAACCCTGTTCTATTATCTGACGATCGTTCCGGAGAACGAGGCGGAGGCCTTCGTGGACACCTTCCGGCGCGTCGCCGAATCGATCCGCCTGACAACGCGCTGATCACCTTCCAGTCTGGGACTCGGCACTGTTTGCGTCTCCTCAGCCGATGCACGATCCAGCCAGTCCGCTAGGCGCCTCCGCACATCGTCGCTCGATGGACAACGCGCTGCGATCTGTTGGCATCGGCCTGATCGCAGCGATCACGTATGTGATGGCGGCGCAGCTCGGATTTCGGGTCGCGTTCGTGGCCGAACAGGTCACCACTGTGTGGCCCCCCACGGGCATCGCCATCGCGGTCCTTTTGTTGTGGGGTCCGGGACTGTGGCCTGCGATCTGGATCGGCGCCTTCGTCGCGAACGCCGGCACCGACGCTCCCCTCTGGGCCGCAGCTGCCGTCGCCACGGGAAATACGCTGGAGGCCGTTGCCGCGGTCTGGGGCTTTCGACAGCTGCCTCGCTTCGATTGGACGCTCCAGCGCGTCCCCGACACCTTGGCGTTCATCGTCATCGCAGCCGGCATGAGCACGGTGGTGAGCGCGTCCGTCGGCGTCGCGACCCTCTGCGCAGCAGCCGTCCAGCCGTGGGCTCGATTCGGCGAACTGTGGTGGGAGTGGTGGCTGGGAGACGCTCTCGGGGCCCTGGTGGTCACCCCGGTGGTCTTGACGACCGCCCGACGCGCCTGGTGGCTGCGACGACGATGGGTGGAAACGTCACTGCTGCTCAGTGGGACGGTGCTCGCCACAGAGGTGGTGTTCAGCCAGCCGTTCGTCCCCACGCTCACGCCTCATCCGCTCGCGTTCACGGTGTTTCCAATCGTGATCGTTACGGCCATACGTGGCGGACAACCCGCGACGTCGCTCGTGGTGTTCGCGGCCTCGGCCGTGACGATCTGGAACACGGTCAAAGGAGCCGGGCCCTTCGCGAGTCCCGAAGTGCACGGGAGCTTGATCCTGCTTCAGGTCTTCATGGCAGTCCTGGCGGGCACCGGTTTAGTGCTCGCCGCCGCAATAGCGGATCGGGAAACCGGGGAACATCGTCGGGCTGCCGCGCATGCCGTCGGCGAAGTTCTTGCGAGCGCACAGGACCTGACGACCGCCGCACCAGCGATACTCAGAGCGATCTGCAGGAACCTGGAGTGGCAAATCGGGGTCATCTGGATGGTCGAGCCGAAGGATGAGTACCTCAGGTGCCTCACCGTGTGGAACGAAGGCGCGCAGCCGGCAACCGCGTTTACCACCGTGACCATCGGCACGGCCTTCGGCCGAGGAGTCGGCCTTCCGGGACGCATCTGGGCCACCGGCCAGGCTACCTGGATCGAGGATGTCGTGAAGGATCCCAACTTTCCCCGCGCGCAGGCGGCGCGCGAGGCAGGTGTCCACGGCGGCTTTGGATTCCCGATCTGCGTCGGCTCAGAGGTGCTGGGGGTCGTCGAGTGCTTCAAGCGGACCGTCGTCGCCCCCGACCCGGACATGCTTCAGACGATGTCGACGGTCGGCAACCAGATCGGCCAGTTCATGGCGCGGAAGCGCGAAGAAAAGGCGGTCGCGGAGGGACAACGACAAACGGCTGCCATCATCGAAACGGCACCTGATGCGGTCATCGGCATGGATCGCCATGGCGCAATCACCGAGTTCAACCCCGCTGCCGTACGGATGTTCGGGTACTCGAGGGAAGACGTACTCGGTCGGGAGCTCGCGGAACTCCTGATCCCGCCGGCTCTGCGTGAGAAACATCGCATCGGCCTCGCTCGATACCTCGTGTCCGGCGCTGGGCTCTTCATCGATCGTCGCGTCGAGACCACGGGCTGTCACGCAGACGGCCACGAGTTTCCCATCGAGGTGTCGATCACGAGAGTGCCGGGTGCCGACCCCCCGCTGTTCACGGGATTCGTGCGGGATCTGACGGCGCGGCTGCAGGCGGAGCGGGAGCGGGAGCGCCTGCTCTGGGAGGCGGAGACGGCCAATCGTGCCAAGGACGACTTCCTCGCGACGTTATCGCACGAGCTGCGCACCCCTCTGAATGCGATCCTCGGGTGGACGCGGATGCTGTTGGACGGGACGATGGACGTGCGGAGCGTCAGGCGGGCACTCGAAGTCATCGACCGCAATGCGCACCTGCAGGCGCAATTGGTGGGTGACATCCTCGACGTGTCGCGCATCATTACCGGTGGGCTGCGCCTCGATCTCCGTTCAGTGGATCTCGCAGCCGTCATCGGAGCCGCACTGGATGCCGTCCGTCCGGCTGCGGAGGCCAAAAAAGTGCGACTGCGTTCGCGTCTGACGGAGCCGACCGTGGTCATTCGGGCCGACCCGCAGAGGCTCCAGCAAATCATCTGGAATCTGCTGTCGAACGCCGTCAAGTTTACCGAGGCCGGAGGGATCGTCAACGTCGAGCTGATCGATGCGGGAGCGCGTGGCATCCAGATTCGCGTGCAGGATGACGGCGCGGGCATCGATCCGCAATTTCTTCCCCACGTCTTCGAGCGCTTTCGCCAGGCCGATGGATCGGTCAGTCGCCAGCACGGTGGACTGGGACTTGGATTGGCCATCGTTCGACATCTGGTCGAGTTGCATGGCGGCACCGTGCACGCGATGAGTCCCGGACTCGGGAAGGGTTCGACCTTCACCGTGAAGCTGCCGAAGGGCGATACGGAGGTCGCGACCGTATCTGAGGAGGCCGGCGAGGCAAGACCGCCGGCTTAGCAACCCCTCGCCCGCGGTGACCTAGATCATTGCCGAAATCATTGCCGAACGGCTCAGCTCGAGCGCGCATATTCGATACGTACCACGACGGGATAGTGGTCGCTTGGCAAGAGGCCATTATCGCTTGTGCAGTCGATGACCGCTGAAACGGCAGAAAGCGAGCCGCGCAGCAGAATCCAGTCGATCCGGTAGTTCTCATGCGCTGGACCGTGCTGCGCGTCATGCGCGACAACTTCGACGGGGCTCGCGGTCGCCTTCAACCACTGCGGCCATGTGTCCGCGTCGCGGGGAATGTGCGTCAGCGGCGTGAAGCCATTGAATGTCAACACACCCTCATCGGAGTGAGCGACCTCCCGCCAGGCATCGCGGAATGCCGCTTGCTCGAGTAGATATCGGTGCGCCGCGCTTCCCGCCGCGCAGTTGAAATCGCCGACGAGAATGACCGGCAGATTGCCGGCGACCTTGTCGAGCTCGGCGTGGAGTATCTTCGCCGATGGCAGCCATGCCCCGGCGTTCGTGTCGAAATGGGTGCAGGCAAACAGAAGATCCCGGTCGGCCAACCGATCGTGAAGCTTCACCCAACCGCACGCACGAGGACCCCAATCGTTCGGCCACGACACGCTGCGCTCCACCAGCGGGGTCTCCGAGAGCCAGAAAAGACCAGTGGCACACGGCTCGAATCGGGCCGTGCGAAAGAAGCCGCCGTGGGGTTCGGCCTCGCCCCATTCGTGCTCGGCGGTTCCGAAGGGGGAATGTCCCGGCAGTGCCGCCGCGATAGAAGCCCATTGCGCGGCGGTCGGCTCTTGCAGCCCGAGAAGATCGGGGTCGTGCGAACGAATCACTTCGAGCGCGAGCGTGCGCCGGTTGCGCCAGGCATGTCGACCGTCGGACTCCTCCTCATACCGGATGTTGAACGTCATCACGGTCAGGCCGGGCGGATTGGACATGGAGCGCTCCACCACTTGGGCTGGCAGGCCATTCGGATGATACCTTCTTCCCTTTCCAACAGCATCGCCTCCGCCGACTGATCACGCTTCATGCCGGCGAGTACGGGCAACCTGAGGCGTTGGAGTCGCTGGCCTTTGTGAGCTAGCATGCCAGGACACTGACCGCTTTAGCAGGAAGTCGCTGAATGGCAGAGCAGGCGACGCAGACAATCGTCAATCGACCGGGAAAGGGAGCGCGAAGGGCAGCCTTCAGTCACGCGCTGGGGATCGCCGCTCTGGCGGCAGCCGTACTGCTTCGTTACCTGCTCGACCCATGGCTGGGGAATGCGCTGCCGCTCGTCACGCTCTTCGGGGCCGTCGCGGCCGCCGTGTGGCTCGGCGGCGGCTACCGTCCAGCGATCGTCGTGGCAATCCTCGGGTACATCGCATGCGACTACTTGTTCATCGAACCTCGGGGCCGCTTCGCGTTGGGCGGCTTCGGAGATTTGATCGGCTTGTTGGCGTATCTGTTCACCTGTTCCCTCATCATCGGGTTCGGTGAGGCAACGCGGATCGCGCAAGTCCGGGCCGCGGAGCGGCGGGAGGTGTTACAGGTGACGCTCCGCAGTATTGGCGACGCCGTCATCACCACCAACATCGAAGGCCGGGTTACGTACCTGAATGCCGTGGCCGAGTCCTTGACAGGCTGGATGCAACGGGATGCCGTGGGCCAGCCCCTCGATGCGGTGTTTCGGATCGTCAACGAGGAGACTCGTCGGCCGGTTGAAAATCCGGCAACGAAGGCGATGCGGGCTGGTGTCGTCGTCGGGCTGGCCAATCACACCGTGCTGGTTCGAAAAGACGGCGGTGAATGTCCGATTGATGACAGCGCCGCCCCGATCAGGGACGAGAACGGGCGGGTCTCCGGATGTGTTCTGATTTTCAGAGACGTCACGATGCAGCGAGGACTGGAGCAGAACAAGGCCAGCCAACTGGAGACCGCTCGGCTGCTCGCGTCGATCATCGAATCCTCCGATGACGCCATCATCAGCAAGTCGCTCGACGGGGTCATTCAGAGCTGGAACGCCGCGGCCGAACGTCTCTTCGGCTACACGGCGGGCCAGGCGATCGGGCGCCACATTTCTCTGGTAATCCCCTCTGACCGCATCGACGAAGAAGACCAGATTGTTGCCAGCCTGAAAGCGGGGCGCCGGATCGAACATTTTGAAACCGAGCGCGTGCGGTCCGACGGCCGACGTGTCCTGGTTTCTCTCACGATCTCGCCCATCAAAGACGAGACAGGCACCGTCACGGGAGCGTCCAAGATCGTACGCGATGTGACCCGACAACGGCAGGCCGAGCAGCGCGAACGCCAACTGCTGGCGGAAACGGCCACCGCGAACGCGAAGTTCCACGCGTTTTTCGAGCAGGGCGCGCTGTTTGCCGGGATTATGGACGTGGACGGCACGATCCTCGAGGCGAACCGTCTGTCCTGGGAAGCGTGCGGCTACACCAAGGACCAGATTATCGGGAAGCCGTTCTGGCAAGGTCCGTGGTGGGCGCCATCGCCGGACCTTGTGACACAGATTCAAGCGGCGTCTGCTCAGGCGGCCGCGGGGCAGACCTTTCGTGTCGAGATGCCGTATTTTGTCGCCGGCGGCGGCGAGCGCACGGCCGTTGTCACGATCCAGCCGATCAAGGACGACGCGGGCCGGGTGCTGTTTCTGGCACCGACCGGCGTCGACATCACCGACCGCAAGCGGGCCGAAGCCGACCGCGAAAAATTTGTCACGCTCATCGAGAATAGCACCGACTTCATCGGCATGTGCGACCTCAACGGCGTTCCCTTCTTCGTCAACCGCGCCGGATTGCAGATGGTCGGCCTCGAGGACATCGAGCAGGCGCGCCAGATGCCTGTATCCTCCTTCTTCTTTCCGGAAGACCAGCCCAGGATCATGCAGGAGTTCTTTCCGTCGGTCCTGGAGCATGGCCACGGTGAGATCGAAGTCCGCTTCCGGCATTTCAAGACCGGCGAAGCTCGTTGGATGGCCTACAAGGTACTGACACTGCCCGACGCCGGCGGACGACCGATCGCTTTCGCGACGGTCAGCCAGGATGTGACCGAACGAAAGCGACTCGAGGACAACCTCCGAACGCTGGCGGCGGATCTGTCCGAGGCGGACCGCCGGAAGAACGAGTTCCTCGCGATGTTGGCGCACGAGTTGCGGAACCCCCTCGCCCCGATCAGCAACGCCGCGCGAGCGTTGCGTCTGGGCGGCCGCGACGGAGAAGCCCATCGGCCGGCAGCCGAAATGCTGGAACGTCAGGTGGGCCAAATGGCGCGTTTGGTGGATGACCTGCTCGACATGAGCCGCATCACGCGCGGCAAGATCGAGCTACGGAAAGAGCGGATAGAGCTGGCGCCGATCATCCACCAGGCCGTCGAGGCTGTGAGCGCTTTGTGCAAGAGCATGAACCATGAGTTGACGGTCACGTTGCCCCCGCAGCCGGTGCATCTCGATGCCGACCCGGCGCGACTGGCGCAGATTGTAGGGAACCTGCTGAACAACGCCTCCAAGTTCACCGACAAGGGTGGTCATATCTGCCTGACGGTCGAGCCACACGGCGACCAGGCTGTTATCCGCGTGCGCGACAACGGCATCGGCATCGCCGCCGAACAGATTCCCCGCCTCTTCGACATGTTCGCGCAGGTCGATACCTCGTTGGAGCGTTCGCGCGACGGTCTGGGCATCGGCCTGACGCTGGTGAAGACCCTGGTGGAGATGCACGGCGGGACGGTCGAAGCGCACAGTGACGGACTCGGTCGCGGCAGTGAATTCGCGGTTCGTTTACCGATCGTGGCTGAAACGGCCACGCGCCTGTCACCGGCCGCCGTCCGCGAACCGATCCCGGCTGGAGGCCGTCGTGTGTTGATTGTCGACGACAGTGAAGACGGCGCCGAGTCGCTGGCCATGCTGTTGCAGCTCGACGGCCACGAGACGTACAAGGCCCACGACGGCCTGGAGGCGATCAAGGCCGCTGAGCGCCTTCGTCCCGATGCCGTGCTGCTCGATATTGGTCTGCCGATATTGAACGGATACGAAGTGTGTAGCCGCATCCGGAAAGAGCCGTGGGGAAAAGAGCTGGTTCTGGTGGCTTTGACCGGCTGGGGCCAGGAAGAAGATCGCCAGCGATCCAGAGAAGTCGGATTTGACGCGCACATGGTCAAGCCCGTGGATCACGACGCCCTTCTGAGGCTGCTCGCCTCGTTGCCCAGGGTCAGGGACGCCGGCTCAGAACAATTTGCAGCTGAGGACGTTCTTCCCCGCGGCTGATGCGAACGCTCGCGTGCGAGCGTGCATCATCTGCTTCATCGCCGTCCTTCCCACCGTCCGCGACTTATCGCCGGCAGCGGCATGGTAAGTTAGAAGAAAATATGGCTGAGCTACTGACCCCATCGCTCGTTGGCCCGTTCATCCTTACAGTCTTGCTGTTGCCGTGGCCAGTGGCCGCCCAGATCCAGAGCAGCGAACCGAAATGGTCTCTCTCGTTCGATATCGGGGGACAGAAACCCGTTTCGGGCGAAGTCCTGGGTGCGGACAAGGGGTTCGTGCTCGGCTTCCCGACCGACGTCGTTTCGGCGAGCTATGACGACATTTACGGCACCGGCTTCTACGTAGCCGGTGGAGTCGGCTATCGCGTGCTGCCGCGGGGTGAAGTGCGGGGCTCGGCCGGTTTCACGGTGAACGCCGCGGAACGGATTCAGGTGGGCACCGTGCCCTCGCTGCCGCTGTTCGCGCAGTTCGATGACTACAAGGCGTTCGCACTCGACGTGGGCTACCGGCAATACGTGTCTGGCGGCCGTGTCCAGCCCTTCATCGGCGGCGTGTTCGGGTTCACCAGGATCGACACCATCGAGGTGACCCTGACCGTCCCTGCCGTGAACGCGACACTCCCCGACGTGCCCTTCTACCGATCCTCCGTCGTACCCAGTGGCGGTTTCTCGGGTGGCGTCCAGTTCCTCGTGAACGGGAACTTCGCTCTTCAAGGGGGCGTCGATCTCCGGTGGCACGGCGATCTGAAGCAGAACGAGGGACTGGAGGGAACGGACCTCGAAGCGGTCAACGACCACAGCAGCCGCTGGGCAATGCCAATCACCGGCGGCGTGTCATTGCGGTTCTGATGTGCAAAGACCGGTCTCAATCCTCAGTCTTCTAGCACGAAAGTCACCATCATGTTGACCTGGTAGTGCGTGACGCGGCCGTTGTCGCAACGCACGTGCTGCTCCTTGATCCACGCGCCCTGAATGCCGCGCAGCGTCTTCGAGGCCCGGGCAAGGCCCTGCTGTATCGCGTCCTCGAAGCTCTTCGACGAGGTCGCGCTGATCTCGGACACCTTGGCAACTGACATCTCGTCCTCCTCCCGCAAGTGCTGCGATGACGACGACGGCTTGACGAAGCGGCCGATCAGCGACGTGACATCGTCCACGATCGACCACACTCAGGCCCGCCGGAGCATCCTGGTCAGCGCGACGAGGATGACCGCGCCGATAAAGGCGACGACAATCGAGCCGACGATTCCGGCCCCCGGCCAGATGCCCAGCGCACCGAATAACCAGCCGCCGATGACGCCGCCGAGCAATCCCAGCACGATGTCCATCAGCACACCGTAGCCGCCGCCTTTCATGACTTGACCGGCAAGCCAGCCGGCGACGAGTCCGACGATGATCGAATAGATCACGTTGCGCCTCCCTCGTGAGCCGAACCGGGCGGCTCGTACTAGCGGCTCGGCATGACTCCTGCCAATGGCAATTGCCTGGCGCCCGACCCCCTCCGTCAGCGCGAGCAATCGCCGACGCGGAAGCGATCGCCGGGTTTATTTCTGCCTGCCCTTGATCTCGTTCGCGATGCGCTCGAGGGTCGCGCGTTCCTCGGACGAGACGCGCCCAAACCCGAAGAGGCCGCCCGAGGCGTCGGCGATGGCCTCGCAGTACTTGAGGAGGTCGTCCGGCGTGATGTCGAAGCGGCCTCCCGACGCAAACAGCGCGCTGATCAGACGCCCCGCGCGGCGGAAGACGCTTTCCTCGGGTCGCCGATCGAGCCACTCCACGAGCTGACGGTCCGCCGCGCTTCCCTCCTCGACCCCGCGCGCGCGTGCGACGTCGACCACCATCTTGCGTTCAGCGGGGGTCACCCCGCCCTCCGCCCACGCCATTTCCAGGACCGGAATGAGCGGCAGCAACTTCACCGTTTCCAGCGTGAATCCCAGTTCAGCGAGCTCGCGGCTCACCTCCGGATCGGTGACCCCTACCCGCTCGGCGAGTTCACGCAGCTGCTGCTGGACCTTCGCCTGCTGTCGTATCTTCTCGATGAGTTCGCGATCCTTCTTCTGGAAGTAGTCCTCTTCGTGCGCGCGCCTGCCCGACAGGGGATCGTCCGCCATGACACCTCCGTGCTACGTAACCGCCTGCTAGATCCTAGCAGGCTTGCCCCGCATCATCTTGTCTTTACCCATCAGCCGTTCCTGTCGGGTGCCGTCGGAATTGGCGGTGTTCCTGAGTGTGGACGACCAACCGTTGAAGACTTCGACAAGGTGATTGCGCTCACGGATGCTCAGACCACCTCCCGCTCTCCGCAGTTGATCCCCCACGGGATGCCGAAGCGGTCCACGACGGCGCCGAACCGCTGAGCCCAGAAGGTCTGCTGCAGGGGAACGGTGATCCGTCCGCCGTCGGCGAGCTGCGTGAAGATGCGCTCGGCCGAGGCGGCATCGTCGAGATTGAGCTGAACTTGAAAACCCTGCGGGCGTTCGTACCCTCCGGGCAGGACGTCGGCGCCGGAGAAGGCCGTGCCGCCCAGGGACAGCGTGGCATGCAGGATCTTGTCGCGCCATTCGGCGGGCGCCTGGTCGGCCATCGGCGAGTCGCCCCACGTGAGGCGGAAGGTCACGCTACCTCCGAGGCACTGCTGGTACAGAGTGAACGCCGCGTCACACTCGCCGTTGAAGACCAGACTGATGCGTGGCTCGATTCGCATGCCTCAATCATGACCTCCGCCGATTTCATAGTCTTGCAAAAACGGGAGCTGGTCGAGCGTAAGGACTTGCCCTCACCGTCCGTTGCAGCTATTGTCTCCATCGCGTATCAGGGCGCCTCCGTGTCCGCGGGAAGGACTGCGTCCACCTGACAGCGATCGGACAACCACCGGTTCGATGAACTCTTTTCCGCCCGAGCGAGCGGACACCGGGCCATCCGGCTGACGTCTGCGCAGCCGGGGAAGGAGCTCATCATGCCGCGCCATTCGTTACCCACCCGCTCCCTTCCGGAGCACCCGGACATCGACCAGCTGAAACGTCAGGCAAAGGAACTGCTCGATGCGTTTTGCGTCAGGCAGCCGGGATGCCGCTGCCGAGGTGGGCGCGCACGATCGCGGCGCCGATCGCACGAAGTTCGCCCTACACGATGCGCAACTCGTGCTGGCGCGCGCGTTCGGTTTCGAGAGCTGGCCGAAGCTGAAAGCGTTTGTCGACGGCGCGACTGTCCGCCGCCTGCGTGATGCCATCGTCGCCGATGATCTGGCGCAGGTCCGCGCCATGCTGAAAGTGCGACCCGAACTTGCACGCGGGTCCATCGAGCTGCAGATGCTGCACTACGCGGTCTTCAACCGCTCGCCCGAGATGGTCCGCCTGCTGATGCGCCACGGCGCCCCTGCCCGCCACGGCGTGTATCCCTATCGGGACGCCACCACGCCGCTCGCGATTGCCGCCGCGCGTGGTTACGACGACATCGTCGCAGTCATCAACGAAGTGGAACGGCGTCTCGTGGAGAAGACCGGCAGCGTGGTCGAAGCGCCCAGCACCGGGATCACGCCGCTTCACGTGGCAGCCCGCAAACTCGATACGGGGCAGGTCGCCACGCTGCTCGAGGGAGGCGCCGACCCGCACGCCCGCGACGTGCACCACCATGTTCCGCTCGACTGGGCGGCTTATTCGTCTGCGCCCGAGAACCTCGAGCGGTTTCGAAAGATCGCACGACTCCTCCTGGCGCGGGGTAGTGCGCTCACCCCTCCGGCGGCGGTCGTACTCCGCGATACCACCTGGCTGCGCGCGCGCCATGCCGAGGGCTCGCTGGCGAACCCCGTTGAAGACAGCGGCGGTCTGCTGCGGATTGCGGTCACTCACGATTTCGCGGACGTGCTGTCGCTGTTGCTCGATCTGGGGTTCGATCCCGACGAACGTCTCCGTCTCGACATAGGCGACCCCGACGTGCCCACGTTCACGTGGGGCATGCCGCTGGCTCAATGTGCCCGTGCTGGGAAATACGAGATGGCCGAAATGCTTCTGATGCGTGGCGCCGATCCCCACGCCAGCCTCTACGCCAGCGGTGATCCCGTCTTCTGGGCCTACAGCGAGGGCGACGAGAAGATGGTGAAGCTGCTCGAGCAGTACGGCGGCGTTCCCACTGCCGGTATGGCGGCCAGCTTCAGGCAGACCGAGCTCGCGCGCAAGATGCTGACCGGTAAGGCGCCCCATCGGCTGGCATCAGCCGGGACGCTGGCCGAGGAGCTGCTCGGCGGCGCGGCGTGCGGTGGCGACCCGGAGATCCTGCGCCTCGCGCTCGATCGTGTCGACTGGCCGCGCGACGATCCGCGCTGGTTCGGTGTTCTCGAACAGCCACTGCGATTCTGGGCACACGGCACCATCAGCAGAAGCTGGGACCGCACGACATACCTGAAGTGTTTCCGGCTGCTACTCGGGCGGTGCGATCCGAACACCCGTGGGCGCAATCCCCAGTTCGGACTCACCATCCTGCACAGCATCGCCGGTTCGCGCGAGCATCCGACCGGAGATGATCGCGTAGGCTTTGCAACCGCCGCCCTCGACGCAGGCGCGCGGCTTGATGTGCGCGACACACTGCTGATCAGCACACCGCTTGGGTGGGCGTGCCGCTGGGGGCGTCTGGAGCTGGTCAGGCTTTTCCTCGAACGCGGCGCCGATCCGGTCGAAGCAGACGCCGAGCCCTGGGCGACTCCAACGGCTTGGGCAATAAAGATGAAACACGAAGCCGTGCTGGCAGTTCTGGAAGCACGCTCACCGTGACTGCTTCAGTCCGTTGATCTCGTTATTCGTTGTCATCGCTTGATAGTCATATTTGAAGTCGGCCGATGGGCCAGCCTTCATCAGAGCGAGACTGCGGACGAGATCGACGGCCGCCTGCGGCGTGGCGTCGCGGAGTCCGATCAGGACGAACTCGAAGTACTTTCGACAGAGATCCGGCAGTTCTTTCATCACCGACACGAGCGTAAGCGACGCTTCACTGTCGGGAGCGGCCCGCAGCCGTTCGGCCAGTTCGAGCGCGAGTGAGTCAAAGAGTCGCGCAATGTCCTCATCACGGAAGTTCTTGACCCCTCCACGCGCCTCTGCACACGGGGACGTTAGAGCCGTCCCTTGGCTGGCATGACGCGCGTTCTCAGCCTCTCGTGTGAGCAGCAGCAGTACCGCCAGGTAGACGCGCACTGCGATGAACAACCCCCCGACGACGGTGCTGTCCGCCTGACCTGCTCAGTTGCTCGATGGCGCTCCCACGATCTTCACGAAGTCTGCGTGTGGTCCGACGATGCCGTGGATTGGCACGTGTCGCGTCACGTCGAGCTTCAGCCGTTGAATGTTGTTATTCAGTGTCGTGATGCTCGGGTTCACCGTCGGAGCGGGCTGACCCGGAACCTGCGGCGAATACAAGTCGGCATTGATCAGCATCTTCTCCGTCGGCAGGTACACCACCAGCATGTTCGAGTTGTGGTCGAGCCCCTGCACCGGGTGAACGTCCATCGTCCGCACGCCGTCGCTCACGGTGTACTTCGTGGTCAGCGTTTGAATGGAGCGGGTGCGATTGCCGGCGAACCACGGATTCAGCATCGACAACCTGTCGGGCTGAAGCGTCCGGGGTGCCGGATAGAAGAACACGCGCTCGTACAAGTCCCTGTTCTGCTCGTGCGTGATCACCGTCGCCCCCTGCGCCACGTAGGTCCGCAGACCACCGGAATGATCGAAGTGGTGATGGGTGTTCACGACATATTGAATCGCCTTGCCGGGAACGAGACGTTCGACTTCGGCGATGACCGCAAGCGACCGGGTTTCGTTCTGCGGCGCCTCGACCACGGCTACGAAATCGCGGAACTCGACAAGGACGCTGTTGTGCGAACCGCCGGCAATCAGCCATACGCCCTGTGCCAATTGCGTGGACTCCGTGCGAACTGGAGGAACGCTCGCGGCACGCACCGCGTCGGTGACCGTCACAGCTGCCGCAGGCGCGTTCACCTGGACCGTGGTCGGCCGGACTTCCATCCAGTTATGGCCAGGGAAGATGCTCGGGTCTCCCTGGTGTGAGTGGAGAACGCCCGGAAACTTCACGCCGTTGTAATCCTTGTAGTCGGTGTATCGATGCTCGTACACCATGTCGCCGAAGACAGGATTGGCAACCCAAGTCTGGACGCGTTCCACGAGATTCTGATCCGTGATGTGGCCGTTGACCCTGTACTTGTTGTTCAGGGTGTACGAGAGGATCGTCATCTTCCGGCCCTCGAGCGTCATGGGCGTCGCCGTGAGGTCGGGTGCCGCCGCGGCCGCCTTTAGAAAGCCGTGCGGCGACAGCCAGATGTCGAGCTGACGCAGTTCGGCCGCCGCCGGCTGCGGAGCCACGGTAGTGCCGTTCACGTTCCAGGCATAAGTGCCGCTGACCACGGTGATGGCGCGCTGATCGCCCTGAAGCGGCGTGCCGCCTCCGCCGCGAGGCACGTTGTTGCCTTGACGGCGAGTCAGATCCTCGTAGGAAGTCTTGGCGTCATAGTCGATCGTCCGGGTGATGGAGGTGATGTCAAACCGCGGCCAGTCATCGGTCGGCGCGAAGCTCTGGCCCACCGCGGCATTCCATCCAGTCCCCGAATATCGAATGGATCTGACACGATCGGAGCCCATGGCCTTGGTGACGTTGGCAAGAACGGTCTTGGCGTCCTGGGCAATTGTGGTCGAAGAAAGCAAGGCAACGAACGCGACAGCGGTCGCACATCTTCTGAACATAAGGACCTCGCAGGAGTACTGAAGAGCAATCCGGTCTTTGATATATCAGACAGCCCTTCGAATCAAGCTGACTGATTTCATCGATCAGCTGGATCACCTGGCGGATACCCGGAGCGAGGTCCTCGACCGTGGCCTTTTCGGTTCTGCCCGCGCGGCTGGTTCGGCGGCGTGCTGGTTCTGCTGGTCTACCTCATTTTCGCCATGACGCTCTATCTGCTGCCGCCCGCGGCTCAGTGAGGGAGTGCCCCGGTCGGCCGCAGCACGCCTCATGCCGGTGTTGATGTGGGCGCCGGCTTACGACTACTTGAGTGGTACCGTCACCTTGATCGGTTCTTCGAGCGTCATACTGACCGTCGTTCCGGCGGGCAATTCGATTTCGTTACCCTTCGTCGCCAGCACGGCGGTGGTTCCACCGACCGCGGCTCCGATCGCCGCACCGGATCCCCCTCCGGCGATGCCCCCGACAACCGCACCGACACCGGCGCCGATACCGCCACGCCGGACGTCCTGTTTCTTGTCCTGTGCTGCTTCGACTCTGACACGCGAGGTCCGAATCTGGTGGGCTTCGTCCCGCACCACGATCCGGTTGAACTGAAGCGCCAGCGACGCACGGCCTTTGACGCGTCCCGATTCCTGCGCTTCCACGACCGTACCGGAAATCGTCGCACCAGCTGGTATGGCCGTGGCTTCAGACACGACGACGGGCTTCGAAAGCGTCCCGCTGATCGCGTCCTCCACCTTGCTGGTATCCGATGCGACCCTGCTCACCAGCGCCACCGTGAGCAGCGTCCCCGCGGGGACCGTCACTTCCCGAGAGGTCGGCTCGGGT